>Ga0181533_1000031_pt1 | contig 159180 bp, 145 predicted proteins | sample PEATcosm2014_Bin_45_FD_119772 | JGI IMG/M metagenome (GOLD analysis project Ga0181533, IMG submission 119772) | Peatland microbial communities from MTU Mesocosm Facility, Houghton, MI, USA - PEATcosm2014_Bin11_60_metaG | ecosystem: Environmental > Terrestrial > Soil > Wetlands > Peat | place... | reverse complement strand
GGGTGTCTTGGAACTCAGCCGTGTCGGCGGTCTCGAGCGGTGCGAGGATCGGCGGACGCTCCACCGGCAGTGTGGACTCTCCCGCCAAGAAGGGGGTGTCGAACGACCACGAGGGAGGATCGGCGGGCATCGGGGGTAGAAGGTCCTCCGGCTCGGTTGCCTCGTCGCCGGCATCGACGTTGGTGAGGGTGTCTTCGATCTCAGCCGTGTCGGCGGTCGCGAGTGGTGCGGGGATCGGCGGAGGCTCGACCGGCAGCGTGGACTCTCCCGCCAAGAAGGGGGTGTCGAATGACCACGAGGGAGGATCGGCGGGTGTCGGGGGTAGAAGGTCCTCCGGCTCGGTTGCCTCGTCGGCGGCATCGACGTTGGTGAGGGTGTCTTCGAACGACCACGAGGGAGAATCGAAGTCGGTCTCCGACGCTGCCTCGTCGGCGGCATCGACGTTGGTGAGGGTGTCTTCGATCTCAGCCGTGTCGGCGGTCGCTAGCGGTGCGGGGATTGGCGGAGGCTCGACCGGCAGCGTGGACTCTCCTGTCAAGAAGGGGGTGTCGAACGACCCCGTCAAGAAGGGGGTGTCGAACGACCCCGAGGGAGAATCGGCGGGTGTCGGGGGTAGAAGGTCCTCCGGCGTTGTCGCGTTCCCTTGATCCGCCGGAGCGAACTCCTCGGCCAAGAAGGCGTCGAGCGTGGTGATCTCGGGATCCATGACCATCACTGCTGCATCGCCGAACTCCGCAGCAAGAAGAGCGTCCACGAGCTCTGGGGTTTGGAAAGCCACTTCTTCGGGGATCTCGAGCACGGCGATCTCCGGTAGGGCCTGGGCGGTCTCCGCTGGAGCTTCGGAGGACTCCTCTAGGGCCTCTGTCACGCCAGGCTCGGCTAGCCAGGGTCCTTCCTCCTCGATCTCGTACCTGTTCACGGGGGTGACTATCACCGACTCAGTGAGCCACGGGTGATCACCCTCGTAGCTCGCTTCATGAGCTTCGGATTCGTACGTCTCGGGCTCTTCGGGGGCGCGGAGTGTGTCAGTCACGGTCTGCTCGGGCAGCAAGGGCATCTCGTCGCTGGGCTCGCTGGGCTCGCTGGGCTCAACTTGCGGGGACGCAGGGACCACCAGGAGCGGTGGCACGTCGACGTCCAGCGCGAAATCAGCGGCAATCCCTCGCCGAGCAAGGTCCCGCTGGCGCTCGGTTGCCAGGGCGCTCGACAGGAGGGCACCGAGATGGTCGACGGCCGTGGCGAGCTTCGCATGGGTTTCTCGGACCTCGGTCAGGCGCTGGAGAACCTCATCCCACAGCTGCGCGGAGGACGGTGCAACGGCTTGGACCTTGGCCAGGCGCTGGAGAACCTCATCCCACAGCTGCGCGGCGATCGACGCGATGGAACCAGTGGGCTCGGTGCTCGGCGTCTGCTCTGCTTGCGGATCTTCGATCGTCATGTCCGACTTCCCTACCCCTCGGACCTTCCGTCGGATCCATCGTCTTGGATGATGCCCATTGGGAGACGCAGACGGAACCTCGACGTAGACGGACCGGCCAGAATCCAACTGCATGCTGGTTCATCGGAAGGTCTCCAGGCGCGCTGAAGCCCGTTACCCGAGAAATTGGTCCTGTCGACCGGTGAGATCGCAGTCGACGACCCCGCGAGGAGGGATCAGGCGCGTGCGGCGCTCTGCAGCTCCTCGAGCGAGAGCTCGCCTGTAGCCTCCCCACCGCACTGGGTGCAGTGCTCGGCGTGTCGCCAGGAACGCAGGAGCCTGGTTCCCTCAGGGTTCATGAGCACGACGAACGACTCGGACGCCGGGTCGATGTCGAGGCCGAAGTAGGCATGCCATCCTGTCGACGACGACGGGTTGCTGTCCAAAGCCAGGCCCTTCAACACTCGACAGAATCGCATGCGTTCGGTATCGAATAGCCAGGTGCTGTGGCAAGACTCCAGGACCAGGGGTTCCATGCATCGAATACTTACCAGAAAACCTGAGGAGTTACTTGCATACGCGTCGTGATTCCATGACGGTTGCTTCGATTGTGGGAAACGGGTCACTGGCAGCGCAACCGCCGGCAAGCGCGGATCAGCCCTGGCAACTGCGTGCTGCGCGTGAGGCGCAAGACTGTTTCAGCGTCGCCGTTGCCACCACGATCGGTGACGACCACTCGGCGCAGCCGGCGCAGCACCTGCACCCCTCGAGCTTGCGAGCCGGGCGACGAAATCCTCTAGACCATCGGGGTCGTCGGTCGGAATTGCAAAGCGGTGCATCCGGCCATCCGATACCGCCTCGACAACCACGGTGCATGATCCGGACGGCAACTGCATGCGCTGTGCGGTGCGGAGGCTGTCTAGCTTTTCCCAGGTGAGGACGGCTCCAAGCGCACCGTCAGGCTTGATCACGGTGAGCCCCAACTGGTCGAACACCACGTTCAGGCCGGAGACGGTGACCTCCTCCTGGCCTTCCGCCGTAAGCAGGTAGGCGTCTGGCAGCGTGAGCTCGAAGGAGTCGGAGGGACCCGCAGAGGGGAATCGCGGCTCGGTCATGACCAAGACCATGCCCCTTCGGCTTCAGGTTCGTCAATGGCCCGCCGATGACTTCGGTGCAAGAGGGCCCCCTACCGGGTCCCTCCGCGATCCGCACGTGGCTGACAACGTGCGTGACCGACAACGAGACGACCTTCCCCGCCTCCCGGCTCCGAACCGCCAGAAGGCTCGGGATTGGAAGTCGGAGAATGAGCGGGACAACGGGACAACGGGACGAGTTGAGGGACGTGCGGTGAAGAGGGACGATCTTGACCGGCTCTTGCATGATCTTGCCGACGTCGGCGGCTCAGACCTCCACTTGAAGTCGGGAGCTCCTCCTCGCTGGCGAGTGAACGGGGTGTTGAGCACTCTGGAGGGTCCCCGGCTCACGCCAAAGGACACATTCGAGCTCGCCGCTGCGATTATGCCCGCCAACATCCGGGAGATATTCGAAGCCAAGCACGAGGCCGACTTCGCCTACGCCGTTCAAGGGCTTGGGCGCTTCCGGGTCAACGTGTTCCGCCAGCGTGGGTCGGTGGCGCTGGCCATGCGCCTTGTTCACACGAACCCCTCCACCGTTGCCGAGCTTGGCTTGCCCGACGTCGTTCAGCGGCTGGCAGACGAGCGCCGTGGCCTGGTGCTCCTCACCGGGCCGACCGGCTCGGGGAAGACGACCACGTTGGCGGCCATGGTGAACCACATCAACCACACCCGCGCCTGCCACATCATCACGATCGAGGACCCGATCGAGTACTTGCACGTGGACGACTTGGCCGCGATAGAACAGCGAGAAGTTGGTTTCGACACCGAGAGCTTCACGAGCGCGATGCGTGTGGTGCTTCGACAGGACCCGGACGTGATCCTGGTGGGGGAGATGCGAGACCCCGAGACGGTCTACACGGCACTGACCGCGGCAGAGACGGGTCACCTGGTGCTCTCCACGCTCCACACCAGGACGGCAACCGAGACGATCAACCGGGTCGTGGACTTCTTCAGGGCTGATGAGCAGGAGCAGGTTCGGGTGAGCTTGTCTGCCGGCCTGGTCGGCACGATCTGCCAGCGCCTGATCCCCCGGGCGGACGGCTGCGGGAGGGTTCCTGCGGCCGAGATCATGGTGGTGAACGGGCGCATCCAAGAGGCGATCCTCGACCCTCTCAAGACGTCTCAGATAGACCAGATCATCGCCGAGGGCGAGTACTACGGCATGCAGAGCTTCGACCAGTCCGTGGCGGGGCTGATGCGCAGCGGCATGATCGAGCTGCGCGAGGCCATGAACGCCGCCTCGAACCCCCACGACCTGAAGATCATGCTCGAGCGGATGGGGGTCCTTACCACCGGCCACGCCGGCGCTGTACTTGCCGCCAGCTGAACCCGATGTCCTAGGAACACCAGACGCTGCGTCGAATCCCCCCAGTTTGGCGAGGTCTGTCTCCCGGGTTAGCTCGGCCCGAAGATCAAGAAGAGTGCGGCAAAGAGCACCCCCGTTGCAAGCTCGACCAGTGGGTAGCGCAACGAGATCGGTCGGTGGCACCGGCGGCAGCGGCCGCGCAAGACGAGCCAAGACACGACCGGCACGTTGTCGAACCAACGGATAGGCGCTCCGCAAGAGGGGCAGGACGAGCCGGGGTGAACCAGGGACATCCCCCGCGGGAGCCGGTATACGACGACGTTCAGAAACGAACCGATCACGAGCCCGAAGACTCCGGCTAGCGCGGCCATCACGTTCGTCGTGGCCATTGCGACTATCACCTGCGTCGTCCAATCACCGAGACCTGGTGGCGCCTCACCAGGATGGCACAGAGGTGGAGAACAAGACCTGGACCTGGGACAACTCGATGGTCACCGTCCGCTTCCATCCAGGGGGGAGGGTATCACCTCGTGTAATCGACTCTTGGGCGGCGCGTGCCGACGCGAATCGTGGTTCTCGAGTTCAATGTCGCCTCGCGTCATGCCGATGAAGAGCTCATGGCTCACACCGGGCCCGCTGGGCTCGTCGCGAACGAAGCCGCCCCCGAGCACGTCGACCTCGAGCGCTACATCGTCGATATGACGGCCGGGTCACTTCTACCTGAGGCCGTGGCTCGTCGTTACCACGCTGTGGCGCTCGGACGCCGGTTCGGCGCGCCCGTGGTTGCGATCTCGGACCCCACCGACGTCGTAGCGCTGGACAACCTGCGGACCGTGATCGGGCGCGAATTCGTAGTGGTCGTCGCAAGTAGCGAACAGATCGAGGTCTACCTCTCACGCCTGTACCGCGACTCTTCACCCGAACCCGAACCAGTGGGGTCCGGCGGTACCAAGGTCTCGAGTGGCTCGACGAGGGACTCGCGGTCTTCGGATAACGAGCCATCCGCCGGTTCATCGTCAGTCGGGCCGGAGCTGTCTCCTGAGGTGCCTGAAGATCGAGTGGGCTCGCAACCCGAAGACGAGACTTCGGCGGCTTCGGGATTACAGCCAGAAGCCGAATCCTCCGCCAGCCAGACGGGTCGGGTGACCGACGACGACGTCGCACGAGCTGCCGATCTGGCCGAGGAAGCTGCCACCGACCTCGACAGGGCCGTAGGCGTCGCGGATTCGGCCAAGGGCGAGAGCGGAGCAGACGAAGGGAAGCCCGGGTCGGCAGAAAGCAAGCCGGCTGACCTTCCCCTGCTGGCACGGGTTTTGGTTGAAGGCGGGCGCGTTTCGCGCGAGGCAATGCAAGAGGTCGTAGCCGAGCACGATCGGACCGGTCAGCCCATCGCAGGGATCCTCAGCGCGCGCAAACTAGTCACAGAAACGGACCTCATGTGGGGCATGGCTCAGGAGATGGGCCTCGAGTTCGTCGACCTCGACGTTCGCGGCGTCGACTTTGCCGCATCGTTCCGGTTGCCCGAGGCGACCGCCCGTCATCACAGTGTGCTTGTCATCGGCGACGTCGATGGCATGCCGGTCGTGGCCGCGTCCAATCCCCCCGACGTGTTCGCCATGGACGACGTTCGCACCATCCTCGGGTGCGATTTCGTAACTGTGGTGGCCACGAAGTCGCAGATCGGTGTCTACATCGATCGTGCCTACCACCAGGGGAGCAATGCCAGCGAGCTCGCTTCGAGCGCCGCCGCCACCTCTGATGAATCGGAGTACTTGGGCGACGAGCCCAGCATCCAATCCGTCGTCGACGATGCGCCGATCGTCAGGTACGTGAACCTGCTGATCCTGCAAGCTCTGAACGAGCGAGCTTCTGACATCCATGTCGAGCCCACTGCTGAGAACCTCCGCATCCGTTACCGCATCGACGGTGTCCTCCATGACATGTCGACCGCCCCCCGATCGATCACCGGGGCGGTTACCACACGACTCAAGGTGATGGCTGATATCAACATCGCCGAGCACAGGCTTCCTCAGGACGGGCGGATCTCTCTCACGGTAGGCAATCGCCCGATCGATCTGCGCATGGCGACCCTCCCCACCATCTACGGCGAGAAGATCGTGATGCGGATCATCGACAAGTCGAACATGTTGATGGGGTTCGAGGACCTCGGTTTCGACGAGGACCTGCTCGAACGCTATCGGGCCGCGTTCACCAAGCCCTACGGCACGATCTTGGTGACCGGCCCGACCGGATCGGGAAAGACGACCACTCTCTATGCGACCCTGGCGGCGCTGAACTCGCCCGACAAGAACATCATCACCGTGGAGGACCCGGTCGAGCTCAGGATCAAGGGTATCAACCAGATCCAGTTGAACAGGAAGGCCGGACTCACCTTCGCCTCGGCTCTTCGGTCGATCCTCCGGGCGGACCCCGACATCCTCCTGGTCGGTGAGATCCGCGACCTTGACACCGCCATGATCTCGGTCGAAGCGGCCCTGACCGGGCACCTCGTGCTCGCCACCTTGCACACGAACGACTCGGCGAGCACCCCGATGCGCCTGGTCGAGATGGGTGTCGAGCCGTACCTGGTCACCTCCGCGATCAGCGGGGCGCTGGCTCAGCGGCTCGCCCGCAGGCTGTGCGTGCACTGCCGGGAGCCCTACGTGCCGACCGAAGCGGAGGTCGTGTCAGCCGGCTGGTCTGTCGAGCAGGTCTTCGCGGACACCGAAGCGCCGAAGCTGCACCGCGCTGTTGGATGCTCAGCTTGCTCGAAGACCGGCTACCGAGGGCGACAGGCTCTTCTGGAGCTCCTCACCGTCACCGAGGAGATCGAGCAGGCGATCCTCGATGGTGGCACTGCTGATGCCATCCACCAGATCGCGGTGGAGCAGGGCATGGTCACTCTGCGCGAGAGCGGCCTGCGCAAGGCGCTCGAGGGGGAGACGACCCTGGAGGAAGTCCTGCGGGTGGTCGCATGAGCATCTGGAGTCGCCTTGGCCTCATGGGACTTCGCGCTGTTGCCCGGTCAACACCGGCTCAACTCGCGCCGGGGAGCGCCCGATCAATTGATCACCTGCCCCACACGAGGAGGCACTCCTGATGTCCAGCACTCCGGACCTCGCCACCACGGTCCATCCACCTCCGCGCCCCTCCTCGGCGCCGGAGACGAACATGTCCCTTCACATCGACGACCTGCTGCGCTACGCGGTGAGAGCGGGGGCCTCCGACCTCCACCTGACCTCGCACATGCCGGCGCTGATTCGGCTGAACGGGGCCATCCGCCCCGTCGAAGGATGCCCGTTGCTAGAGCACGAGACGATCCGGGAGATGATCTTCGGGGTGCTGTCCCAGGCCCAGCGTGAGCGGTTCGAGGCTGAGAAGGAGCTCGACACCTCGCACTCGATCGCCGACGTGGGGCGTTTTCGTGTGAACGTCTTCCAGCAGCGCGGAACGGTGGCAGCCGCCCTGCGCGCGATCCCACACGAGATTCCGGAATTCTCCTCGCTCGGGATCCCCGAATCGGTCCGCACGTTCACAGACATGCGCCAGGGCTTCGTCTTGGTCACCGGGCCCACGGGGTCGGGGAAGTCGACAACTCTCGCGGCCCTGATCGACATAATCAACCGGACCAAGCCGCTTCATATCGTGACGGTGGAGGACCCGATCGAGTTCCTCCACTTCCACAAGCGCTCGATCGTGAACCAACGAGAGGTCGGGAACGACACGGCCTCGTTCTCCGAGGCCATGCGCCGGGTGCTTCGTGAGGACCCCGACGTCATCTTGGTTGGCGAGATGCGCGACCTCGAGACGACTCAGATGGCGCTCACCGCGGCGGAGACCGGTCACCTGGTCTTCGCCACGCTGCACACCCAGGACGCCCCCCAGACGATCGACCGTGTCATCGACATATTCCCGACGCACCAGCAGTCACAAGTGCGTGCCATGCTCGCGGGCGCACTTCAAGGCGTCGTCACACAACAGCTGCTCCCGAATGCCGACTCCTCCGGACGGCTGGCGGCGTGCGAGGTGATGTTCTGCACGGCGGCCATTCGCAACCTGATCCGCAGCGAGAAGACCCACCAGATCTACTCGTTGATGCAGACCGGCGGTCAGTACGGAATGCAGACCATGGACCAGGGACTGGCGAAGCTCGTTCGGGAACGTCGCATCAGCGAGAGCGTCGCCTTCGACCGCTGCCGCAACGAAGAGGACCTCCGGAACCATCTGAGGTCAGAAGACGGCGCAATCCCGCAGAGGTCATAGGAGCACGAGATGGCACTCACGTTCGACTACAAGGTCCGAGACAGCGGCGGGAAACTGGTCCAGGGCCAGCTCGACGGCGACAGCATCGCGCTCGTCGTGGGGAAGCTCCGCGAGATGGGTTACTTGCCAATCGCGGTGACACCGCAGTCAAAGGTCGACGTCCACCGAGAGATCACGATCCCAGGGCTCACGAACCGGGTGAAGCTAGGCGAGACGGCTGTCGTCACCCGTCAGCTCGCCACAATGGTCGAGTCCGGGCTATCTGTGATCCGAGCCATCGCGATCCTCGCTCGACAAGTCGAGAACAAGGAGCTCGCGCGCGTCCTCAGCGAAGTCCAACTCGACGTCGAACGCGGTTCCTCGCTGTCGGCGGCGTGTGCCAAGCACCCGAAGGTGTTCAGCAAGCTCTTCGTGACAATGGTGCAGGCGGGGGAGGCGGGAGGGCACCTCGACTCGGTGCTGCTGGATCTCTCGTCGACGATGGAGAAGCAAGCCGAGCTCCAGCGAAAGGTCCGCGGGGCCATGACCTACCCGGCCGTGGTCGTGTCGGTCATGATCCTGATCTTCCTGGCACTACTGATCTTCATCGTTCCGACCTTCCAGAAGCTCTTCTCGTCGCTTCACGCGACACTTCCACTGCCCACCCGGATGTTGATCCGGATGTCAAAGACCGTTCTCTCACCTGCGGCTCTGGTCATTCTCGCTGTCATAGTCGTAAGCGTCGTGTTGTTCCGGCGTTGGATCAAGACGGACATAGGCCGCAAGAAGTGGGATGCCTTCAAGATGCGCCCGCCCGTATTCGGTCCGCTGGCGCACAAAGTTGCCATCGCGCGGTTCGCTCACACTCTGGGGTCATTGGTGCAGGCAGGCGTCCCTATCCTCGAATCACTCGATATCGTGTCCGAGACCTCGGGTAACCGGATCGTGGGGGACGCAGTCCTCGATGCCAAGGCCGGGGTGCGCGAAGGCCGTTCCCTCGCTGACTCCTTGGGCAGGCACGAGGAAGTCATACCGACTCTCGTCATCCAGATGATCGAGGTCGGCGAGCAGACCGGCCAACTCGACACCATGCTTCAGAAGGTGGGCCAATTCTACGACGGAGAGGTGGATGCCACCGTGAACAACCTCACCTCGATGCTCGAGCCGATTCTTACGGTCGCCATGGGAGCTGGTGTGGGGACGATGGTGATCAGCATGTACCTACCGATGTTCGACTACATAAAGCACATTCCCCAGAGTTGAGCACGGGAGCTGAGGATGATGGATGTTTTTCGCATGCAGAATGGGCAGGATGTCAAGGCCTCGATTGGTTCTGCCGATGATCCAAGGCGACGCGACGAGTGGTTTGCCGTAAGCGGCACGGGCCTCGCACCTCGCATGGGCTGTGCCGCGACCAGATTGATGATGGGACGGTCCAGATGCAACAGGTAGTGGGGCTCGACATCGGCACGAGCGCCGTGCGCGCCGCTGAGCTGGAGATCAACGGCCGACGTCCCGCGCTACGGGCATTCTCACAGGTTGGGCTTCCCCCCGGTGCCGTCGTCGACGGCGAAGTTCAGGACTCCTCAGCGGTCTCCGACGCGATAGCACGCCTCTGGCGCAACGGTAAGTTCACGTCGAAGTCCGTGGTCGTTGGGATCGCCGGTTTGCGCGCCATCATGCGTGAGATCGACCTTCCGTGGGTTCCTGACGAAGAGGTCGAGAGCGCCGTGCGTTTCCAGTCAGAGGAGGTCATTCCCTTTCCGGCTGACAAGACGATCCTCTCCACCGAGGTGCTGGCGGACTACCAAGGTCCAGACGGGACCACCCAGAGGCATGTGCTCGTGGCCGCTGCGCATCGGGACCTGATAGATGGTGTCGTCGGTGCGGTGGAGCAGGCGGGTCTCCATGTAGAGCGGGTCGACCTTGTCTCCTCGGCCCTGGTACGGGCCCTGGTGGACAGCGTGCCAGAGGTGCAGGAGCCCGAGGCGATCGTCTCGATCGGAGCCGGCTTGACGGTGATCGTCGTTCACCAGCAAGGCCGCCCACAGTTCGTTCGCACCATCGGAATGGGGAGCAACTTGGCCACTGCGACCATAGCTTCCGCACTGGACATCCCCTTCGTCGACGCCGAGGATGTGAAGCGCCATCTCGGTGCGCCCGAGCCGCAGGTGCGATTGGCCAAGCGCGCAGTCGAGCCGACCATCGCGAAGCTGGTTGGCGAGATCCGGAGCTCGATCGAGTACTTCGCTTCCCTCCCGGGGCGGTCCCCGATCACGGGTGTGACCATCACTGGAGCAGGATCCCGGCTGCAGGGACTCGTCGAGCAGCTCCAATCGCAGGTGCGCATGCCGGTTCGTTTCATATCTCCTCTATCGCGTCTGGACCTGTCAGGGTTCGATCTGTTGCCCGAGCAGGTGGTGAGCATAGAGGCAGTCCTCGCAGCGCCGATCGGCCTGGCGCTTCCCGAGCCGAACCCGGCCGTGAAGAAGTTCAACCTCGTCCCGCCCGAAGTCCTGCTGCGTGAGCGCGAGCGACAGCTTGTCAGGTACTCAGCCGTCGGCGCGGTCACGGTGATAGTGCTCTTGGGGGGCCTCTGCGCCGCGCGTTTCCTCCAGGTCCACAGCGCGCAGAACGACGTCACAACGCTTCGAAGCAGTGTCGCGGGGCTTCACGCCCTGATCCCCACATATGACAAGGTTGTACGCGTGAACAGTGAGCTGCACGCAACTCAGGCACAGATCACACGTCTCGCATCCACGTTCATCGACTGGCCTGCCGTGTCGGCGGAGCTGAACGCACGCACACCTGCCGGCCTGTCGCTGACCAGCTTCACCGGGAGCGCCGTGTCCGGGTCAACGTCGGGATCTTCGTCCACAGCCTCGACTGCTGCGGTAAGTGCGGGGGTCGTTGGAAGCGTCACGGTGTCAGTGTCGGGCACCTTCCCCACCAATGCCCATTTCGATCCCGTAGCGGAGTGGATCGACAGCATTAGCTCGTCGTCGATGTTCGACCCGCCGAGCGTAAGCGGGGTCACGAATTCGCCGGCTTCCGGTGGTACGACGGTTTCCTTCCAGTCGACGGTTTCGCTCAAGAGTGTCGCCCTCGTGAAGAAAGCGAGCTCCTGATGGAACGCTTTCGGCAATACCGGGTCCCGCTCCTCACGGCCCTTGGAGTGGTTGTGGTTGCCCTGGTCGTGTACCTAGCGTGGATATCCCCCGAAGGATCGAACCTCGCGAGTCTGCACACGAAGCAGACACACCTCCAGAATCAGCAGGTACAGCTCCGGGCAGAGATCGCTTCGTTGAATCGGGAGAAGGCGAACCTAGGACCGACCTGTACGATCTTGACGAAGAACCTCACGGCGATCCCTGGTGCCCCAAGTGTTGACAGCTTCCTTCAGCAGGTGACCGCGTTGGCTGTCGCGAGCGGCGATCCGAACACGCCGAGCATCAGCGTGACAGAGGCAACCGGGAGTGCGGGGACGGGAGTGACGCCGGTGACGGTCGACTTCACTCTCGCTGGCACGTACGGCCAGATGTCTACGTTCCTCCAGGGCCTGTACTCGTTCCCTCGCCTGTTCACGATCTCATCGATCACGATCTCGGGCGGACCCGTTGGGGTCGGTGGATCTGCTCCCGCCAGCACCACCCCTAACTACAACCTCGTGCTCAAAGGGAGCATCTACTACTTGACAGGCGAACAGTACGCCTGCACCACCTCGAAATAGAGCGCCTGCTGGCTGCAAGACTCCTTGCACCGATTGGATGGCCACCGCTGAGCTGCTTCCGCGCGAGGAATTGCGGCACTGGGGGCTGTGGTGACCCATGTGATTTCACGAACATCGATGCTCACAAGAAGTGCTGCCTGCGCAGCCGCAATGCGAGGAATCGCTGGCAGCGAAGGCAAAAGGCCTAAAGCGCCATCACCTCCCTGTCGATGATCCTCCAGGCAGCGAATATCTGCCGATTGACCATACGGGAGGAAGTCATGCTTAAGTCCATGCTCCAGCACCTGTGCGAAGCGCGGGCGGAAGAGCTCGAAGGTGAAGGAGTGGGTGAAGCCGGTTTCACCCTGATCGAGCTCATGGTCGTGCTGCTCATCATCGCGATCCTGCTGGCGATCGCGATCCCGACCTTCCTCGGGGTCACGGGATCCGCCAACGATCGCGCTGCGCAGTCCAACTTGACCAACGCGCTAACCGAAGTGAGCGCGGTGTACCAGAACCAGGGTCAGGTCTACGACACGTCCACCACGAACACCACGTCTGCGCAGCACTCAGCAGCTCTAGTGACGGCCATGGGAACGTCGGCACCGGAGTTCCAATGGACTGCCAGCTCGGTGAGCACTGCAAACAACATCAGCATAGTGGTTTCGACCGATGACCAGATGGTCATCGTCGCCGATTACAGCACTCCTACGAAGACTTGCTGGGAGGCGCTTGCGACTAACGGCGACACGCCCGGAGGGTCAACGTTTGGTAGCAATACGATTTCCCAGACTGGATTGACGTCGGGCACGTGGTATGCGAAGAAGACCGCCCAGAGCTCATGTACCGCGACAGGTTTTGCTAGCGGGTGGGCAGCGACTTACGGCGCGGCTCCTGGTAGCTGAGCCTGCCATGACCAGTCGTCTCAGCTGTAGCTGAGTCAGACGAAACGGTTGGAAGGTGGCCCCCGCTTTGGCGGGGGCCACCTTCGTACCCGGGCACCGACGTGGGCACCTTCGCCGACGTGTCACTTGATAGGGAGGTCGACAGAGGCCTCGGTTGGCGTCGGTGACGACAGCTCGGCGGCTCGGCTCTCGGTCGGAGCCTCTTCAACAGGGCGAGTCACATAGGGCCGGCGTCGTGCTTGCGTCTCGGGAGGCGCTCACGGCGAGTCGAGAGCAGCTCCAGCGCATGCCACACCGCGACGCGCGTGTCGGCCGGGTCGATCACGTCGTCGACATACCTGCGCTCAGCGGCGACCCAGGGACCGAGCAGCTCCTCCGCATAGCGCTCCTCGAGCTCTCGGCGCTCTTCGTCGGTCCCTTGGCGGCGGAGGACCTGCGCGGCGCCCTTTGCCCCCATCACCGCGATCTCTGCCGACGGCCACGCCAGGCAGACGTCGTTCCCGATCGCCCTGGAGTCCATCACGATGTATGCGCCTCCGTAGGCCTTTCGCAGCACTACGCACACACGCGGCACGGTCGCCTCGGCGTAGGCGAACGCCAGTTCCGCGCCGTGGCGGATCATCCCGCGCCACTCACGATCCTTACCCGGCAGGAACCCCGGGGTGTCGACGAAGGTGAGCACCGGCAGGTTGAAGGCGTCGCAGAAGCGAACGAAGCGCGCACCTTTCTGCGAGGCAGCGATGTCGAGGGTGCCGGCAAGCGAGTGGGGCTGGTTCGCCACCACTCCCACGGCCCTGCCTGCAACGCTGGCGAGAGCCGTCACGATCTGAGGAGCCCATCTTGCGCGCAGCTCGAGCAGCTCTGCGTCGTCGACCACTGGTCGGATCGCTTCTCGCACGTCATACGTCTTGCGAGCCGACGAGGGCACGATGCTGCGAAGCTCGGGAGCCAGGCGATCCGGCGGGTCAGATGTCGGGATACGGGGCGGTTCCTCGTCGGTGTTGTCGGGCAGGTAGCCGAGCACGACGCCGAAGAGATCGGAGGCTTGGGCCTCGTCAGCCGCCACGAGAGCGCACAGCCCGCTCGCGGTGGCGTGCGACGCGGCGCCGCCGAGCTCGCGCGGTCCCATTCGGATACCGGTGAACCCCTCGACGGCGTCGGGGCCGGACAGGTACGAAAAGGCGTCCGGCGTCATGATCGTCAGGTCGGCCAGGCCGAGAAGCAGCGCCGGGCCCGAGATCGCCGTCCTGGTCACGGCCGCGAGCACGGGCACGACTCCCGAGCAGGCCGACACGGCCGCCGCCGCCTTTCCCCAGCCGTGCAAGGCGTCGACGCCTTCGGAGACCTCGGACCCCGACGACGAGAGAACCAAGACGAGCGGAAGGCGCTGGGCAAGTGCAGCTTCAGCCGCCCAGGCGATCGTCGCGCCGTCTGTTCTTCTGAGGGCTCCGGCATGATGGCGCGAGACCGATCGGGCGACCACCGCCTTGCGCCCATCGAAGAGCTCGACACCTGCCCGCAAGGTGCCGGGCACGTGCGCACGTACCGTCAGCCCGCTGGCGATCGTTGGTGGCACCGGTTGCCATCCTATGAGCCGGTTGCTGAGGATCCCGAGCGCCGATGTGCCACGATCAGCGTGCATGACCGCCGTTCGCATGGTCGGTTCTCCAGTCACGCCGCAAGTGGGCTTGACCGTGCCCTCGTCGCGCCCGGTGCGCCGCGAATGACCGTTCCTTCGAGCACACAGGGCACGCGCCAGCGCTCGGCTTGGTTTCGGCGGTTGCGCCGCAGTTGGCCGTGGCTTCGGTACGTCCTTGGGCTGGGACTGGCCGCCCTGGCCCTCTGGGCGCTCTCGGGGCGCCGAGGCGAGCTCTCGGGCGCGACTCGGTACCTGTCGCACATCGACTGGATCTGGCTCTTGCTGGCCGTCGCGGTCGAGGTGGGATCGCTAGTCGCCTACGGCCTCGTGCAGCAACGCCTGCTGGAAGTGGGCCGGGTGTACATGGGCCTCGGGCGCGTGACGGCGGTCACCTTCGCTGTGATCGCCATCGCCAACTCGATGCCTGCAGGGCCCTTGGTGTCGTCGGTATTCGCCTTCCACCAGTACCGCCGGCAGGGCGCCGACGAGGCGTTCGCAGGCTGGACCTTGGCGGCTGTGTTCGTGGCGACCTCGGTGAGCCTGGCGGTCGTGGCCGCCGCGGGGCTCGCCATAGCGGGCGCCGAGGGGGCGGGGCTCGACTTGGTGTGGGTGACGGCGGGGGTGCTGGCAGCAGCCGTGGCCCTCGGCGTGCTCTTCGTACAGCGAGGCGCCGTCGCATGGGTGGCGTCTTTCTCGGTGCGAGCGAGCCGGCGGCTGTTGCATTGGCCAGGCGAGGACGCTGCCGCTCGTGTCGATGCGCTGATAGATCGTCTTTCGCTGGTAAGGCTCAGTGCGCGCACGGTCGTGTCCGTGACGGGATGGAGTGTGGCGAGTTGGCTGCTCGACTGCGGATGCCTTGCGCTTTCGTTCATGGCGGTCGGTGTCGGGGTCCCGTGGAAAGGGTTGCTCCTTGCCTACGGTGCCGGACAGTTGGCTGCGAACCTGCCGGTCACCCCCGGAGGGCTAGGGGTGGTCGAGGGAAGCCTCACGATCGCCTTGGTGGCGTTCGGAGGCGCAGAGACGCAGACGGTGGCGGCCGTGCTGCTCTACAGGATCATCAGTTTCTGGGGGGAGCTGCCCGTGGGTTGGGCGACGTGGGGGGCATTGATCTGGGGCCATCGTGGGGCTCGCGCCGGTGCCGTCGAAGCGAGGATCGACGCCAATGCAGCTGGGGTGACGGTGTGATGCTGTTCGCAATGAAGAGGTCGTCGACGGCCGCTGCGATAGCCCTGTTGTTCTTCGGCTCGCTGGCGCTCGCGAGTTGCACCTCGGCACGCAACGCTCTTGGCACTAACTCGAGTCCCTGCTTCCTGGCGTTGCCGGTGGCTCGGGATGCGATCCACGACCGAGGAGTATTCGGTGGTGTCCGGCTCGTGACGGCGAAAGATCTCGCCAAGCGCACTCACCTGCTCGATGTCCTGGTGGCGCGCGCCGGCGGCAAGCTCCACGACGTGTGCGTCGTCGAGTACCGCGGCACGTTCCGGCTCGACCAGGTGGAGCGGCCGATCGGGCATGCGCCTCCTGGCGGCGTAGGCCGCTACGCGATCGTGGTCGTGTCGCGTGCCTCGAACCGGCTCCTCGCGACGTTCGTGCGCGCCACCCAGCCGGTGCGTTTCCGCCACATGGCGTTGCGCCCGATGCCAAGCTGACTCACGTGGTCGACCGGCTGGAGCGTCTGACAGACCTGGTCCTGTTCCTGCGCGAGGGGCGTGCGAGGTCGCTTCGCGAGATCGCAGACTCGGTTCCCGGTTACCCCCCTGAAGGCGAAGCGCGCCGGCAGGCCTTCGAACGCGACAAGCGCACGCTTCGGGGCGGGGGAGTCGAGATCACGACGGTCCCAGTCGAGGGCAGGGACCAGATCGGGTACATGATCCGCACCGAGGACTTCTACCTGCCCGATCTCGAGCTCGAAGCCGACGAGCAGGCGGCGTTGAACCTCGCTGTGGCCGGCGTCCACCTCGGTGACCCCAGTGGCCGCGACGCTCTATGGCGTCTCGGGCTTCCCGCCTCTGCCGGCGTGCAACCCCTTGCAGAGTTGCCCGCCCTTCCCGCGCTCCCGACACTGCACGGCGCGCTTCGCTGTGGCGGGACCGTCAGCTTCTCCTACCGCGGTGAGAAGCGGCTGGTCGATCCGGCGCTGCTGCGCTTCCACGGCGGCTGGTGGTACTTGGTCGGCTACGACCGGGACCGTGGCGCTTCGCGCACGTTCCGGGTCGACCGCATGGAGGGGTTGCCGTCGGTAGGTGCTCCCGGCTCCGCCCACCTGCCTGAGGGTTTCGAGCTCTCCGAGGCGCTGCGAGACGAGCCCTGGAAGATGGGGGAGTCAGAGTCGGTACAAGTCGACGTCCAAGTGGACGCGCCCCTCGCCACTCTCGTTGTCGCGGAGCTGGGAGAGCCGACCGTGACAGAGCACCGCAGTGGCGGTTCGGTGGTCGTGCGTCTCGAGGTCACGAACACCGCGGCCTTGCGCAGCTGGGTTCTCGAGCTCGGCGATCATGCGGAGGTGCTCGCACCCGGGTGGGTTCGCGACGAAATGGCTGGTTGGCTCGACTCGATCGTCTCGGCTCCACCAGTCAAGCGGCAGAGGCGACGACGCTCGGGCGAAAGGCGTCCTGGACCCGCCGAGGCCTCAGAGGACCGGCACGGCACGATCACGAGGGTGGCAGGCGGGCGCGTCAACGCAGGCCAGCGCCTTCATCGGTTGCTTGCCGTGCTCACGTGGCTTGCCCGACAAGGCCGAGCTCCTGTGGCCGAGCTGGCGGAGCGATTCGGGTTCTCGCCCGCGGATCTGATCGCGGACCTCGAGCTCGCGGCCTGTTGCGGTCTGCCTCCTTACACCCCGGACCAGTTGATGGAGATCATCGTTGACGAGAAGGAGGTAGTCGCCGACTTGGGTCCGGATCTAGCCCGGCCGCGTCGTCTCACCGCCGCCGAGGGATTCGCTCTGGCCGCGTCGGCGCGAGCGATCCTCTTTGTTCCCGGAGTCGACCCTGAAGGTGCTTTGGCCAGTGCTCTCGAGAAGTTGGAGGCGGCCCTCGGCGACCTCGGGTCGCTTCAGGTGGACCTCGACGAGCCGTCACACCTCGCCGAAGCACGGAGAGCCGTCCTCGCACATGAGCAGCTCGAGCTGCGCTACTACTCGGTGTCTAGCGACGAGGAGTCCCTGCGAGTGGTCGATCCTTTCGACGTGGTGGCAGTGGACGGCCGGTGGTACCTCGACGCCTATTGTCATCGCGCCAAAGGAACTCGCAGGTTTCGTGTCGACCGCATCTCGACACTGCGCCCAACGGGCAAGAAGGTGGACTCGGCAGTTTCAGCGTCGCGCGACCGGGTGCCGAGAAGTGCTGCGTTCGTCCCCGGCGCCGACGCCACCGTCGCCCACCTCGCAGTCGACGAGGCCGGCGCCTGGGTCGCAGAGACGGTGCCTCTGCTGTTCACCGAAGCGTTGACGCGAGGTCGCGTGGAGGTGGCTCTGGGCGTGGCGAGCACCGTGTGGTTCGAGCGACTGCTGCTGCGTCTGGGGCCTCATGCAGAGGTGCTCGGACCTGCGGAGCTTGCCGACGTCGGGCGCGACGCGGCGCGCCGGTTGCTTGCCCGGTACCGGCACGCTGGCTGATACCCGGCATGCTGTCTGGCACCGGCGCACGCTGGCTGATACCCGACACGCTGCCCGATACCGCAGTGTTCGCCGATGGCATTCGCCGACCGTTCTCTAGCTGAGGAACGCCAAACCGGGTGCCTCGCACTGTCTCGAGCTGGGTGTTTGCCTCGAGCTGCTAAAGTTGACTAACCTAGTCAGAGTTTATGATTTAGTCCACAGGTCGACGTCCCGAGTCAGCGAGTTGGGCGCGGGAACCGGTTCGAGGAGGAAACCACCATGCCCGACTGGGGCTTCGAGACCCGGCAGATCCATGCCGGTGCGGCTCCCGACCCCACCACCGGGGCAAGGGCCGTTCCGATCTACCAAACCACCAGCTACACGTTCCGAGACACTGCCCATGCCGCAGCGCTCTTCGGTCTTCAGGAGCTGGGGAACATCTACACGCGGATCATGAACCCCACCCAGGCGGTCTTCGAAGAGCGGATCGCCGCCCTCGAGGGAGGGGTCGCCGCGCTGGCGGTGGCGAGCGGCCAGGCGGCCGAGACGATAGCGCTGCTCAATCTGGCGGAGAACGGCGGTCACGTCGTGTCCTCGGCGTCGCTCTACGGTGGTACGTACAACCTGTTCCACTACACCCTGCCGAAGCTCGGGGTGCAGGTCAGCTTCATCGACAACCCCGACGATCTCGACGCGTGGCGCGCGGCCATCCGGCCGAACACCAAGGCGTTCTATGCCGAGACGTTCGGCAATCCCAAGGGCGACGTCCTCGACTTCGAGGGCGTGTCCGGAATTGCTCACGACCACCGCATCCCTCTCGTGATCGACAACACAGTGGCGACGCCCTACCTAGCACAGCCCCTGCACGACGGCGCCGACATCGTCGTGCACTCGGCGACCAAATTCATCGGGGGGCATGGCACCTCGATCGGCGGCGTCATCGTGGACGGCGGCATCTTCGACTACGAGGGCAGCGGTCGGTTCCCGGGGTTCACCGAACCGGACCAGAGCTACCACGGGCTGGTGTTCGGCGAGCTTCCCGAGGACCTCTTCCCTGCGCGTTTCGCTCTCAAAGCCCGCTTGCAGTACCTGCGAGACACAGGACCAGCGATCTCTCCCATCAACTCCTTCCTGTTCCTACAGGGTTTGGAGACCCTCAGCTTGCGCATGGAGCGGCACGTGCAGAACGCCACCATCGTGGCAAAGTGGCTCGAGGCACGCGACGACGTGGCATGGGTGGCATACCCCGGCCTCCCGTCGAGCCCGTGGTACGAGCGCCAGCAGCGGTACCTACCCCGGGGAGGCGGCGCCATCTTGGCCTTCGGCATCATGGGTGGCGCCGAGGCCGGCAGGAAGTTCATCGAAGGGCTCAAGCTGTTCAGTCACCTAGCCAACATCGGCGATGTGCGGAGTCTGGCTATCCACCCGGCGTCCACGACGCACTCGCAACTGACCGAGGCGGAGCAGGTCACTGCCGGTGTGACTCCCGACCTCGTACGACTCTGTGTAGGGCTGGAGTCGATCGAGGACATCGTCGCCGACCTCGAGGCCGGCCTGCGAGCAGCCAAAGGCGCGTGACACGAAGACCGCTCCGTAGCTCCGTGACGCGAGAGTCGCTGCTCGAAGCGAACAACGAAGCCTTGCCCTCGGTGCGCTGAGGCCTGCTGCCCCGGCCGCCTCGCGACCCCTTTGCGTGCCGTGGGGTGCAAGGAGCCCGGCGAGCAGCGCGGCAAGCAAGGCGGCGCACCGTGGCCGGGTGCTTTGCGTCGCCAAAGTGCGGCCCGGCGGCCACAGCTACTACCTCGAAGTGGTCGACACCGGAGTCGAGGCGCCAGGCGAGTGGTTGAGCGCCGGGGCGGACCTGCTCGAGCTGCGAGGCACGGTGGTCGCAGACGACCTCGAGGCGGTGCTCGCGGGGGCCGACCCGTCGAGTGGGGATCGGCTCGGACGATCGCACGACCGGGTGAAGGTGGCCGGTTTCGATCTCACCTTCTGCGCGCCCAAGTCGGTCAGCCTTCTGCACGCGCTTGGTGAGCTTGACGTGGCAATGGAGGTGCGCTCCGGTCACGGCGAGGCCGTGAAAGAGGCCCTCTCCTACGTCGAGCGTCGTGCTCTGGCAGTGCGCCGCCGTAGCGGTTCTGATCGCGCTCTCCTGCCGGTCGCCGGCGTGGCAGCAGGCGGCTTTGTGCATCGAGTCAGCCGCGCCCTCGATCCCCATCTGCACACTCATGTGGTAGTAGCCAACCTGGGCTGTGCTCCGGACGGCACCTGGAGCGCGATCGACGGCCGAGGTGTCTACGCTCACGCGGCGGCTGCCGGCGCGCTGTACCACGCGCAGCTCCGCCACGAGCTGACGCAGCGGTTGGGCGTGGGGTGGGAACCTCCCGTGAACGGCCGGGCAGACATCGCAGGCATTGGCCCCGAGGTGCGCCAGGCCTTCTCGCAGCGCGCCACTGCCATCCGGGCTCACCTCGCCGAGCGCGGGATCGTGAGCGAACCGTGGGTCGCGAGCAGGTCAGGTCGTGGTGGGCTCACCGGTCGGACGCAGGCGGGCCGGGGTGATGCAGTTGGGATTTCGTGGCTTGGCGCGGGCCGGCAAGGCCCGAGCTGGCGGGCGAAGACTGTGGCGGCCTTCGCGACCCGAGCGGAGCGCGACCCGAAGCTCGCGCCGGAGACGCTTCGCGGAGGGTGGGAAGAGCGTGCTCGCGAGGCCGGACTGTCGGCGCGCCTCTTAGAAGCGACGCTCGACCGGGTGCCGCGCAACGTCGAGCGGGCCGACGAGAGGAGAGTCGACCAAAGACACGTCGATCAGAGGGGGGTCGATCAGAGGGGGGTCGACAGCGAGAGTCCGAGCGTCAAGGGGCTCCAGCAAGCGGTGGAGGGTGTACTTGGCGAGCTCGGTAGCAGTGTCACGCGGCGTAGTGCCGTGCGGGCATGGTGTTATGTGTTGGAGAAGGGAGCTCCGGTAAAGGAGGTGGAGCGCGCCGCGGACCGTTACCTGTCGACGCTCGAGCCGGTCGAGGGGTGGGCGGGTGCCAGGGACGGCCCTGGTGTCGGAGAGCGCCGTTACATGGTCTTCGAGCGAGCGATCGAGCGCGAACAACTAGTGGAGCGCCGGAACATGGGGCGCCTTCTCGCCGCGCGCGGGATGTCGCGGGCGGACGACCGCAGCCTCGGGCGTGGTCGCGAAGCCGGTCTGGATCTCGGGCACTAGCTTCGATCATCCACGTGGACCCATGAGCTGAGGGGCGAGCATCCGCGAAAACGCCCTCCTGACAAGGGAAACTGGTGGTTGCGAAAACACCATGAACCCAACACAGGAGGGCACTATCAAGATCCGTCTTTCCCTGGGTGATTTGCTCTTTTCGCGAATCGCTGTCGCTGGCGAACGATCGCCGCTGCATGACCGCGGCAAGGTCCTTGTTCAAGGCATGTTCATGCTCGCCGGTGGGGGCGAGAGCTGCGCGGACATCGAGTACCTGAGGGACGAGTTCGAGCTGGGCCGCGAGCCGCCGTCGGCCGAAGATCAAGCAACCCGAAGAAGGGGAACAGCGGAGCGCGTTGCGGCATGACACTCGGGACGGGGGACGAACTAACTTCGTGCTATCTACTGAGTTGGGTGCACAGTAGTCAGCGCCTGACATGCCGAGAACGCCCTATGAGGAAGGCCCCGTGAACGTCAGTGAAATGGTCACTGAGCGCGAACCGGTCGTTCAGGCCACCCCTGTGCTTCCTGCACGGCGTACCGGGGTGTTCGCACTGGCCGTGATAGCTGGTTACGTGTTGATCGGCATTGCTGCGTTCTGGGCGGTTCTACCGGGGAGTTCGCAACGTGTCGTTGGGGGCGGCGACTTCATCGTGGTCATATGGTTCCTCGCTTGGGTGCCTCATTCCCTCGCCAATGGCCTCAACCCGTTGTTCAGCCACGCCATATTCGTGCCCACGGGCGTGAACCTGGCACAGAACACGGAGTCTCCCTTCCTCGGCTTGGTAACCGCGCCGTTCGCCCTGTTCCTCGGCGCGGTGGCCAGAGCGGACCTGCTGATGGTGCTGGCCATGCCGGTCTCGGCGACCGCCACGTTCGTTGTGTTGCGCAAGTGGAAGGTGTGGGGGCCAGCGGCCGCGATCGGTGGTCTGATCTACGGCTTCTCGCCCTACGCAGTAGGGCAGAGCTCCGGTCATCTCTTTCTCGTGTTCGTCCCACTGCCGCCGTTCATCGCATTGACGGTCACTTCGATCCTGCAGCGACGGGAATCGCCCCGGCGGCTAGGGATCCAGCTTGGCCTTCTCGTGGTCGCCCAGTTCCTGTGTGAGCCCGAGATCTTGGCGACGGTCGCCATCGTCATTGCTTGGGCAATGGTGTGCGTTGTGGTCCACCACCGGGCACGAGTGGCCGAAGTGACGCGCGCTTTATTGCAACCGTTTGGCATTGCTTTTGTATTGGTGGCCGTGCTGCTCGCCTATCCGGTCTGGATGATGCTGGTCGGTCCCCAGCACTACGCGGGGACGGCGCAGGGGGTCGTGAACCCTTACTACAACGACCTGCTCAGTTTTGTGATCCCAGGACCTCTCCAGAAGGTCTCACTTGGGATGGGATCTCTCGGGGTTCACATACACAGGATCCCCTACGTGTCGGAGGTCGATGGCTACATCGGCATCCCACTCTTGCTCCTCGCGATGTTCTTCGCCTGGCGGTCTCGTCGCAGTCCGCGCATGCAGTTGGCAATGGCCATCCTGTTCGGCGCCGCACTCCTGACGCTCGGACCACACCTGGTTGTCGACGGGCGGCTCACCCACGTCCCGCTCCCGTTCTTGGTGATCTCTCACCTCCCGGTATTCGACAACGTCCTGGCGTGCCGGATCTCACTGGAGGTGGATGCCTGCCTGGCCGCGGTGATCGCCTTCGGGCTGGACGACATACACAGAGCGCCGGCCCGTGTTCACCAGCATGGCCCTCCCGCACGACAGAAGATGGGAATCATCTTCGCAGTCATCACTCTTGTGGCGCTCGTCGTCACCCAGTTGCCGGTCTGGCCGTATCCGGCGCAGTCCATTCGTGCGCTTCCGACGCAGATTCGCCAAGTGATTCCGCCGGGGGATCCGGTGGCCATCACCTATCCGTACGCATCGCCGGTCTTTGTCCAGCCGATGCTCTGGCAGGCCGAGGACCACTTCGCGTTCAGCCTCACCGGGGGATACTCATTGCACCCAGGCCCGGATGGCAGGCCAACCGGCTTCCCGAATCCGATGAACCCCCCGGGTTTGGAACTGTTCCTCTACGGACAGGAGGGTTTCAATCGATATTTGCCGCCTGTGCCGATCAGCCCCGAGCTGTTGGCCACCACGCGGATTGCTCTATTCAGGTACCACATCCGGTTGGTCGTGGTGGACCGCTCAGCAAACGGAGCTGGGCCGGTCGTGGACCTGTTTACCCGCGTCCTCGGCCAACCTGAGGTCTCAGCAGGTTCGTTCATGCTCTGGGCCAGCAGTCATGGCTCGCTGTAGGTGACGAACAGACACCATTTCCAGTCTTGCATTCCTCGGGCGCATGGTGCCGAAAGCCAAGTCCAAACCGCCCACCAGTGCTGCTGCCACTGCCCGATTGGAGCCAAGTCATCTCGTGAATGATCGGAGCTAATCGAGGGGCGAGGGGAGTGGGCCGGCGTCTTCGTATCCCTGGCGCACACCCTGTCCAGCGCGCCGCGTGAGCTGTTCGGGCTCGTAGAGCATCCAGTACGCATTTCGGGCGTGTTTGCGCGCCCTGTCGACACACACCGCCGCGAGCCGGGCGAGGTCCTCCTCTTCGTTCTCGTGCACGAAGACCTCCAGCACGTGGGTGTTCGTGAGGAGCTGTGCCATCATGATCCCCTGAGAGGCTTCGTGGGCACATGTCTGGTCGATGGCCGCTCTACCGGGCATGCCGAGCGCCACGACGATCCTGCACCTGTTCTCTTCGATCAGCTTCTTGCACTCGACGCCGAGGTCCTTGAAACCCGGCACCGTGCGCCGGATGACCTCGAAACGCTCGCCGTAACCGGGGCACTGCCTCAGTTCGTCGATCGCTTCTCCTCCCATGTCGTAGCGGGCGAACATCGTGTCGGCGATTCCTATGCGGTCCACGTCGTCGATTGTCCCACGGCTGCCCGCGGCCCGACGGCTTGCGAGCTAAGCGTCCGCGCGTGGACCGTGCTAAGCGTGTGGGGAACGGGCAGGTCACACGCGCGGGCACGATCTGCTCGTTACGCACCGCAGTAGGCACAGGCCCGCCAGGAGATCGGCAGTCGAGGACCGGCCATATGTCATATGCCGGCCATATGGAGGAGGCGACATGGCGTGGGACTTCGAGACCGAGCCCGAGTACGCGGCGAAGCTGGAGTGGGCGCGCGAGCTGGTGGACAACGAGATCGTGCCGCTCGAGACGCTGGAGCTCCCGACTGAGGTCCTGATCCGGGCGTTTCGCCCGTTGCAGGAGGAGGTGAAACGCCAAGGCTTATGGGCCGCGCACCTACCCCATGAGCTCGGAGGCATGGGCTTCGGACAGGTGCGGCTGGGCCTGCTTGCCGAGATACTGGGCCGCAGTTTTCTTGCGCCGATGGTGTTCGGCAACAACGCCCCCGACTCGGGCAACGCGGAACTGCTGGCTGTGGGCATCGAGGCTACGGGGCGTGAGGACCAGCGCAAGCAATGGCTGGAGCCCCTCCTCGAGGGCAAGATCCGTAGCGCCTTCTCGATGACCGAGCCGGGGGCTGGGGCCGACCCCACGCTCATCAGCACCACGGCGGTGCGAGACAGCGGCGAGTGGGTCATAAACGGCCACAAGTGGTATTCGAGTAACGGGTCGATCTCCGACTTCCTCATCGTCATGTGCGTGACCAACCCTGACGTCCACCCGTACGCCGGCTGTTCGATGATCCTCGTACCTTCGGACACCCCGGGAGTTGAGATCGCGCGCGACATACCCACGATGGAGCATCCCAACGTGCGTTTCGGAGCTTTCGGCGGGCACGCGGAGATCCTCTATCGTGACGTACGGGTACCGGTGGAGAACCTCATCGGCAAGGAAGGAGAAGGCTTCAGGCTGGCGCAGATGCGCCTCGGGCCCGGCCGTATCCACCATTGCATGCGTTGGCTCGGACAGTCCCAGCGTGCCTTCGACATGCTCTGCGAGCGCGCCGTGTCGCGTTATGTGCACAAGTCCACCCTGGCCGAGAAGCAGTTCGTCCAGGGATGGGTGGCCGACTCCATGGCCGAGATGACAGCCGCGCGACTCATGACGCTTCAGGCGGCATGGAAGATCGACCGCGAGGGAGCACCCGCCGCGCGCACCGAGATCGCCATGATCAAGTACTACGGGGCGGGGGTCCTCTACAACGTGATCGACCGTGCCATCCAGGTTCACGGGGGTCTCGGGTTCTCCACTGACATGCCCCTCGAGCGCATGTACCGCGCGGCACGCGGCGCACGTATCTACGACGGTCCCGACGAAGTGCACAAGGTAACCGTCGCCCGCCAGGTGCTGAAGCGCTACACGCCGGTCGACGTACCCTCAGAGCACATTCCGACGCGGCGCGCAGCCGCGAAGAAGAGATTCGCCGACCTCCTCGCCGAGGTGAGTGCCAACGACTGAGCGGCGGGTTGCCGCAATGCAAGTCCACGGCTGCATCCAGCCGCTACTCGTCGGTCCAGTCCCTCGGATCCGGGGTGGAACTGCTCGTGCGGGGGGTGTCGGAGGCCTCGGCTCCATGGCAGGCAACGTACCGTGGGGGAATCCTTATAGTTGCTTCCAGTGGGGGAATCCTTACCGTGGGGGAATCCTTATAGTTGCTTCCAGTGGAGGACGACGGTGATCAGGTGGGTCCAAGATGCAGCGCGATAGCAGGAGCACCACCGACGAGTTTCGCAGGACCCCGCGTGGCGTCTACGTCGTAACCTCGCCGGGCCGCGCTGGCAGGAGCGGGTACCTCGACGTCGCGCTCGCGGCACTAGAAGGGCGCGCCGACTCGCTGCAACTGCGTGCTCCAGAGCTCACCGACGACGAGTTGCTTGCTCTCGCCGCTACGTTGGTCGAGCGCTGCCGGGCAGCCGACGTCCTGTTCCTGGTGAACGACCAGATCGAGGTTGCCCTCGAAGTCGGCGCCGACGGCGTGCACCTCGGACAGCGCGACCACCCCGAACAGGCGCGCCGTCGGCTCGGACGCGCCCGGACACTCGGCGTGAGTGTCGGAAGCGCGACCGAGGCCAGATCGGCTGCCGCGTTCGGTGCCGATTACCTCGGGGTGACCGTATGGGCATCGCCCACGAAGGCGGAGGCGGCTCCTGTTGGCCTCGTCGGTCTCGGGAGCATCGCCCGGGCCACACCGCTGCCGGTAGTAGGCATCGGGGGGGTCGACGCGGGCAACGCCGTGCAAGTGATCGAAGCCGGGGCCAGCGCGGTGGCCGTGGTCTCCGCGGTGGGCGCGGCACCGGATCCGACCGAGGCCACCCGGGTTCTCGTCGCTGCCGTCCGGGCGGCGTCGGCGGGGCATCCCTGCCGAGGTGAGTCCCGAGTGAGTCGAGGAGGAGTCGACCAATGACCACGGCAGCCTGCACATTGCCTTTCTCGAAAAGGGTGTCGCGGTGAGCGAGCAGCGCCTCGGCAAGCTCACTCCCGAGTGGTTCGCAGCGATCGTCCTTGCCCGGCTCGGGGCGCCGGACGCGGACGTGCTAGTCGGGCCTCGCCACGGCGTGGACGTGGGGGTGGTGCGGCCGGCTCCCGGGGTGGCGATGGCACTCACCACAGATCCGGTGTTCGTGGTTCCCGCCTACGGCTGGGAACGCGCGGCATGGTTCGCCGTGCATATCCTCGCCTCTGACGCGGCGACCAGCGGGCTCCCGCTTCGTTGGATGACAGTCGATCTGAACTTGCCGGCCGAGCTCGACGACGAGGGACTGGCGAGCTTCTGGGAGGCGTACGCCCGTGCCTGTGGGGAGTTGGGGCTCGCGGTGGTCACGGGCCACACCGCCCGCTACGACGGCTGCAACTGGCCGATGGTGGGCGGTGCCACTTGTATCGCGCTGGGGCCCGAGGATGCCTACATCACCCCGACCATGGCTTCGCCGGGCGACGCGGTTGTCGTCACCAAGGGGGCGGCGATCGAGGCCACCGCGCTGTTCGCCGCCGCCTTTCCTGCCCGCCTGACCGCCGGGGTAGGCGAACAGGCGGTGGCGGCCGCGGACGCGCTCTTCGACGCCATGACCGTCGTGCCCGAGGCTCGAGTTGCTGCCTCTTTCGGATTGCGAGAGGAAGGGGTGACTTCCATGCACGACGCCACAGAAGGCGGCGTGGTGGGTGGCCTGGCCGAGCTCGGCGCCGCTGCTGGGGTCGGGTTGCGGATCGACCGACGGGCGATCCCGGTCCGGCCCGAAGTGCGAGCTGTGTGTGACTACGTGGGGATCGACCCTTACTCGTCGATCTCGGAGGGGACCCTGCTGGCGACGGTCGTTCCTGAGCGCGCGGAGGGCTTCGTGGTCGCATTGGCTGAGGCGGGCATCGAGGCGGCGGTCGTCGGCGAGGCGCGCCCCCCCGAGGAAGGCAGCGTGCTCGTGGGCGAAGGCGGCGACCGGCCACTCACCCACCCCGGCCTCGACCCGTTCTGGGCGGCCTTTGGCACTTGGGCGGCCGAGGCCGAGGCCGAGGCGAGATGAGTTCCGTGCGACCTGAAGCTGATCCACTGCCGCGAGAGCGGCCCTAGGTCAGGGCGCAAGGTGGCGGAGCGGCGGGGCGAGCCCGGTGCCTGAGGTGTCCGAGCCCTTCGTCGTCATGGCGAAGCCCGTAGGGCCGGTCTGCAACCTCGACTGTCGCTACTGCTATTACCTGGGAAAGGCAGAGCTCTTCCCTTCGCACGAGCGGTTCCGGATGAGTCGCGATGTGCTCGAGGCCTATGTCGCCTCGTTCATCGCCTCCAGCCCTGGGCCTGTGGTGCATTTCGTATGGCACGGCGGGGAGCCCACCCTGGCCGGTGTCGGTTTCTACCGCCAGGCCGTAGAGCTCCAGCGCCGGTACCTGCCGGCTGGGTGGCGCGTCGTGAACAACCTGCAGACGAACGGGACCCTTCTCGACGAGGACTGGTGTGCCTTCTTGGCGGAGCACCACTTCGCCGTCGGGATCAGCATCGACGGGCCGGCTCACCTGCACGATGCCTATCGCAGCGACCGGCGAGGGCGGCCCACGCACGACCGTGTGATGCGGGGACTGCGCCTTCTGCGCGCGCACGGCATCGATCCTGACGTGCTCTGCACGCTGAACGCGGTTACAGCGGCTCACCCCTTGGACGTCTATCGCTTCTTCCTCGACGAGGCGGTGCGTTGGCTGCAGTTCCTCCCTGTCGTCGAGAGGACTGCCGACGGCGGGGTGTCGGATCGCTCGGTGACGCCCGAGGCGATGGGGGAGTTCCTCTGTTGCATCTTCGACGAGTGGGTGCGCTACGACGTCGAGAAGATCGGTGTGCAGAATTTCCTCGAATGCCTGCTCGTCGTAACGGGCGAGACCGCCAACCTGTGCGTGATGTCCGAGACATGCGGACAGGTTGTCGCCCTCGAACACGACGGGAGCGTCTATGCCTGCGACCACTTCGTCGATACCGCCCACCGCCTCGGCGACGTGACGAGCGATGGGTTCGGCGCACTTCTGGCGGCGCCCGAGCAGGTGGTCTTCGGCCAGGCCAAGCGCGACGGCTTACCGGCATGCTGCGCGGCGTGCCCCGTCGGTTTCCTCTGCCACGGAGGTTGTCCCAAGGACCGCTTCGCCGAAGCGCCCAATGGCGAGGCCGGCCTGAACTACCTCTGTCCTGGTTACCGGCGCTTCTACGGCCACGTCCTCCCCTACTTGGAGCGAATGGCGGTCCTTGCCCGTGCAGGCCGGCCGATCGGCGCGATCACCGAGGAGCTCGAGGAAGCCGAGGGCGACGAGCGACGCCTGTGGCGCACAGCCGGGCGCAACGACCCCTGTCCCTGCGGGAGCGGCGCCAAGTACAAACATTGCTGCCTGTCGACGCGCAGGCGCTGATCAGCCACGGAACTGCTTCGAGCGGTGCTGTTTGATCTTGGCGGGATCCCCGATGTATGAACACCAACGGAAGACGGCACAGTCAAGGAGAGACATGAGCGGAATATGCGCTGGAAGGGTCGTGATAGTCACCGGAGCGGGCCGCGGCATCGGACGTGGGTATGCAATCGAGTTCGCCCGCCAAGGCGCCAAGGTCGTCGTCAATGACTTGGGCGCCGACGTGGACGGCTCAGGGTCCTCCGAGGGTCCCGCCGGTGAGGTGGTGGAGAGCATCCGTGCCATGGGAGGAGAGGCGGTCGCCAACGGCGAGGACGTCTCGGATTGGGAGGGTGCACAACGTCTGATAGACACCGCCGTGAAGACTTTCGGCGGCCTCGACGTCCTGGTCAACAACGCAGGCATTCTGCGAGATCGCATGTTGGTGAACATGAGCATCGAGGAGTGGGACGCGGTGATCAAGGTCCACCTCCGGGGCACCTTTGCCCCCACCCGTTGGGCCGCCGCTTATTGGAGGGGGCGGTCCAAGGAGGGAAAGGACAACGACGCACGGATCATCAACACGACTTCATCTTCGGGAATCTACGGAAACCCCGGACAGTCCAACTACGGCGCAGCCAAGGCAGGCATCGCCGGCTTCACCGTGATCACCGCGATGGAGCTCGGCCGCTACGGGGTCACGGTCAACGCCATTGCTCCGGGTGCATTCACGCGTATGACCGAGAACCTTTCCAGGTGGGCAGCGGGTGAAGAGCTCAAGCCCGAGGAGTTCGACCCGCGAAGCCCCGACAACATTGCGCCACTCGTGGTGTGGCTGGCGAGTGCAGAAGCGGCAGGTATCACCGGAAGGGTGTTCAACGTCGCCGGTGGACGCATAAGCGTGGCCGAGGGTTGGGTGGCCGGCCCTGAAGCGGACAAGGACGGTCGCTGGGATCCCTCCGAACTGGGCAAGATCGTGCCCGACCTGGTGGCCCGAGCGGCACCGAACGCCAAGACGGACGGGACTCGGCCCACCGCGGCAGAAGAAGGATCCGGATGAACGTCGCCCTCAGCCTTCAGCGACGAGCAGGAGGGGGAGAGGAACCTGGCGCAGGGGAGATAGGCCATGCGTGAGGCGGTGATCTGTGAACCGGTTCGGACACCGGTAGGCCGGTTCGGAGGGTCGTTGCGCGACGTACCGGCGGCAGAGCTCGCCGCCACGGTGATACGTGCGGTGCTCGATCGAGCGAAGCTCGATCCGGCTGCCATCGACGATGTCGTGCTTGGCCAGGGGTACCCCAACGGCGACGCGCCAGCAGTGGGTCGGGTCGCCGCCCTGGATGCCGGGTTGCCAATCGAAGTCACCGGCCTTCAGTTGGATCGTCGGTGTGGCTCGGGCCTGCAGGCGGTGCTGTACGCAGCGATGCAGGTGCAGACTGGCACCGGAGAGGTGCTGTTGGCCGGGGGCGTGGAGAGCATGAGCCAGGTCGAGTTCTACAGCTCTGCGTTTCGGCGGGGAGTGAGGGGTGACGGCGTCATGTTGCATGATCGACTGGCCCGTGCCCGGGTGACTGCCGGTGGCGTCAACTTCCCGGTTGCGGGCGGAATGCTGGAGACCGCCGAGAACCTTCGCCGTGAGTACTCCATTCCCCGTGAGGAGCAAGACGCGCTTGCGCTCGAATCGCATCGTAGGGCCGTTGCCGCGCAAACCAGTGGGCGGTTCGACGACGAGATCGTGCCTGTCAGGGTGGTCACGTCACGCGAGACCGTTGACGTCGAGCGTGACGAGCATCCTCGGGCTGACTCGACGATGGAGCAGCTCGCGAAGTTACGACCGGTATTAGCGAAGACCGATCCGGAGGCGACGGTTACAGCCGGCAACGCGAGTGGTCAGAACGATGCTGCTGCGATCTGTATCGTCACCCATCCGGCACGTGCCGCCGAGCTAGGACTGCGTCCTATGGCACGGTTGGTGTCGTGGGCCTCGGCGGGAGTGTCTCCACTGACGATGGGCCTCGGCCCGGTGCCCGCGACCAAACGCGCGCTCGACCGCGCGGGTCTGCACTTCACCGACATGGATCTCATCGAGCTGAACGAGGCGTTTGCGGCACAGGTGCTCGCCGTCACGCGAGAGTGGAAGTTCTCTGACAGCGATTTTCAGCGCCTGAACGTCAACGGGTCAGGGATCTCTCTCGGTCACCCAGTCGGGGCGACTGGAGGCCGAATCCTGGCGACGCTTATGCACGAGATGGACCGCCGACAGGTGAGGTACGGCCTCGAGGCGATGTGCATCGGCGGTGGCCAGGGCCTGGCTGCTGTCTTCGAACGGGTCTGACGCGCGAGCAACGAACCTCTGGCTGGCTGGCTGGCGGCCGGCGACGGGCAACGGTTGGCGGCCGGCGACGGGCAACGGTTGGCGGCCGGCAACGCAGTTACTGCGAGCGAGGCCCGATCAGCTTCCACGCGCCGGGGAGCAACACCGCGGCGATGCCGGCCTTGATGGCGTCACCGGCAAGGAACGGAGTCAGTCCGAGGGCTATTGCGCTTGTCGGGCCTACACGGAGGCTCATGCCCAGCCAGACGATCCCGATGGCATACATGACGACCTCGCCTGCCACCATGGCGGGGACCGACGTCGCGAGGGACCGGTCGGCTCCCCGTTCAGCGAGGAAGCCGCACAACGCCGCGGACAGCACGAAACCCACGATGTAGCCGAACGAGCCCCCCACGTATCCGCTCGAGTGGCCGGCGAACCATGGAACGCCTGCAAGCCCTGCCAATCCGTAGAGCGTCATAGCGCCGGCGCCCCGTCTCGAACCGAGAGCAGTGCCCGCGATCAGCACGCCCAGCGTTTGGCCAGTGATCGGGACGGGCGTGAAAGAAAGGTGGATAGAGATCTGAGCGAGTACCCCGACGAATCCAGCGGCACCGGTCATGAGCAGTACGTCCCGCACGAGTGTTGCTGGTAGTAGGTCCGCGAGGACCAGCCGCCTCGGTCGTGTGAGGGTTACGGCGTTGGACATGCGAATAGGGGCTCCTCGAGAGGGACCTGAAGGTCGCTGAGGTCGGCAACTGCGGGGACCCTACCAAGGTGGCCCAGCACGGGTCGAGGTCAGCGTGGGCGTATCGTGGAACCATGACTCTGGAAGGCGACTACGAGCCAAGCACCTGGGATTGGGTGCGCGAGCAGGTCGAAACCTACGAGCGCTCCGGCGGGCGCGAGGGGACAACTCTGTGGGATACCGGCTTGCCGGTCGTCATCATCACCATGCGCGGCCACCGGAGCGGGAGCGTCCGCAAGGCGCCAGTGATGCGCGTCGAGCACGACGGCCAGTACGCCCTGGTTGCCTCGAAGGGAGGGGATCCGGAGCATCCTTCCTGGTACTTCAACCTGAAGACCAGACCCAACGAGGTTCGAATCCAAGATGGCCCCGAGGTCTTCGATGTGGTCGTGCACGAGACAGACGGCGAAGAACGCGAACGATGGTGGGAGCGAGCAGTTGCTGCCTATCCCCCGTACGCCGAGTACCAGGCCAGCACCGAGCGACTGATCCCCGTCCTCGTCGCAGATCGCAAGCCTTGAGGGGAGTTCTTTGAAAGTCGCCGAGGCACGAGCGAAACGTCACTCATGACCCGGCGCAAGGCGTTACGCGATCGACGACCCGCATCGAGCCAATCGGTGCTTTCACTCATCGGTCGGGCATGATGGACCAGGCGCGGGACCCGTTCCGGAGGGTGAGGATCGGCCTTGGAGCCCTGACGCTGGTGCTCGTGGTGGGCACCGTCGGGTATCTGCTGTTCGGATTCGACCTCCTGGACGCCGTCTATCAGACCGTCATCACCGTCACCACGGTGGGGTTCAACTCCCCACGTGCGCTTGGTGCAGGCAGCAAGGTCTTCACAATTATCCTGATCCTCGTAGGCGTGGGTACCGCGCTCTATACGTTCTCGGCCGTGCTCGAGGTGCTCATCGAGGGCCACATGCGAGACCTCGTGAGGAGGCGAAAGATGGAACGGGACATCGCCCGGATGGACCGGCACGTGATCGTTTGCGGATGGGGAAGGGTCGGGCGCGAGGTGGCCCAGTTCTTGACGAACGCCGGGCAGGATGTAGTCGTGATCGACCAAGACTCCGAGCGGTTGAGCGGGGTGCCCTATGCGTCGGTCCGTGGTGACGCGACGGACGACGAGGTCCTGCAACAGGCCGGGATCGATCGAGCCGCGACGTTGGTAGCCGCGCTCGACACCGATGCCGACAACCTCTACGTCACCGTGGCCAGCAAGTCGATGCGACCCGACCTCCAGATCATTGCGCGTGCTCGCAACGAATCATCGGAGTCCAAGCTCATGCGCGCCGGCGCCGACCGGGTAGTCAATCCTCAACAGCTCGGCGGCGCGCGCATGGCATCGTTCGTGACCCATCCCCACGTGGTGGACTTCGTCGATGTGGTCATGCACGATGGCACGCTCCAATTCCGGTTGGAGGAGCTGGTCGTTTCGGCCGATTCGCCCTTGACCGGCAGCACGCTTGGCTCGATACAGCTGCGTGATCGCACAGGTGCACTGGTGCTCGCAATCCGACGTCCCGATGGCCGTTTTGTCACCAACCCTTCGCCCGAGCACGCCATCGAGGCGGGGGACGTCCTCATCAGCGTGGGCACTGCCGAGCAGCTCGGCGCACTTGCCGAGTTCGCGATGTGATCTTGATGTGGCGGCTGGGCACCGGCTCGTGTTGAAGAGCGCAGCGACCCGCATGGTCATATCGATCTGCCCAGGCCCTGGCATGCTCGCAACGCGGAACTGGGGTCCCCCGCGCAACAGATAAGCTGCTTTGGTCAAGATCTTCCGTCAAGATATTGGCGTTCGGAGAATCCATCCCTGCTTGGAGCGAAGCCGTGGTTCTCGATGTAGATGGCAATGTGGTTTCCCCCGAGGAGCTTGTTCGCCGAGTCGAGCAGCTTGTCCGGCGGATCGGCCCGACTTCACAGTCTCTCGGGTCTCAGTATCCAGGCGATAGTCGGTATCCCGCGATCGCCGCGAAGTCCGTCGAGCCCGAACTTGACGCGATGCGGATCACGCTCGCCGACATTCATCCGCCGGACCTTCCACAGCCCCGAGGTCCGAAGGGACGGGCTGTCCACTTCGTCAAACGGGTCGTCAGGAAGCTGACGCGTTGGTATGTGGAGCCTCGATTGGAGCTCCAGAGAAGGTTCGACGAGTACAGCGTCGAATTCGCGACCACCTTGTACAACCACATTCGCCAGATCGATTCCGAGATTCACGAACGCGAGCAACGAGACATGACACTGGACCTTCAGGTCCTTGAGGCCGTCGAGAAGCAGGAACGATGGCTATCGTCCATTCCTTCGCAAGACGACGTCGACGCCCTGCGCCGCGAAGTGGCGATCGTGCTCCAACGCCTGGGGTTGGCGGCGGCGACGGGAGCGAACATCGACTACGCGGCGTTCGAAGACCGCTTCCGCGGCTCGCAGAGCGAAATACATGAGGCGCAGGAGCGTTATGTCACGCTGTTCTCATCGGGACCAGGAACCATTGTCGACATAGGATGCGGCCGGGGCGAGATGCTCGAAGTCCTGCTTCACGCGGGACACGAGGCGATCGGCGTGGACAGCGATCCCACGATGATCGAAGCTTGTCGAGCGAAGAGTCTTCCGGCGATCCAAGACGACGGGATTCATTGGCTCGAACGAGCTGCTGACAATTCCCTGAAGGGCATTTTCTGCGCACAGGTAATCGAGCACTTGCTCACCTCGGAGCTCGAGCACTTCGTTCGGCTGGCCCAGTCGAAGTTGCAGGTCAACGGCGTGTTGGTGATGGAGACCATCAATCCGCGGAGCCTTTTCGCGCTCGGGAACCACTTCTTCGCGGATACGTCTCACGTCCGTCCCGTGCACCCAGAGACACTGCGCTTCATCTGCGAGCAAGTTGGATTCGAGCGTGTAGAGCTCGAAGAACGGTCTCGCCACCCCATGGTCGAACTGGCCGAGGGTCTTCCCGACGACCAGGTCGGGTCCGCGATCGATGCGCTTCTCAAGAGCGTCTTCGGCTACCAGGATTACGTCATCGTCGCGACGAAATGAACGGCTATGCAGCTGTTCATCAGTTTCATTCGGGCACGTCGACGGGTGACGCGATCACTCAGCAGATGTTCTTCCTGCAGCAACGCCTGCAAGGGATGGGGATCACCTCAGAGGTCTTCGCCGAACACATAGATCCCCACCTGCAGAAGCGAATCCGCCCGATCTGTAGCTACGACGGGTCGGATGGAGCTCTGCTCCTCTGGCATCATTCGATCGGTATCGATGTGTTCGACCAAGTAGCGGCTCTGCCGAACGATGCCGTCGCCATATATCACAATGTCACTCCGGAGCAGTACTTCACCGACGAGAGGCTGCGTCGTTACCTCAGGATGGGTCGCGAGCAGTTGGCGCTTCTCGCACGGCGGGCGAAGGTGGGTGTGGCGGATTCGAATTACAACCGACGGGAGATGCTCGCGGTAGGTTTCCGTCGGGTCGAGGTCCTGCCCCCGCGCGTGAACTTCATGGATTTCCACCAACAAGAGGACACGCCACGCTCGACGGACTGGATCTACGTGGGCCGCGTGGTGGGAAACAAGTGCCAGCACCATCTCGTGCACGCGTTCTGGACCTATACGAAGACGTTCGGCGATGCCGATGCCCGTCTCGCTCTCATCGGTGACACCTCGGTCGCGGACTACTGCGCCTTCGTGCGTCGACAAGCTGAGCGTCTAGGTATCTCGGATCGGGTGGACTTGTACGGAAAGGTCTCCGACCGAGATCTGAAGTCGGCCTTGGGCAGGAGCGGCGTCTTCGTCTCTGTCAGCGAACACGAAGGATTTGGCGTTCCGATTCTCGAGGCGATGGCCGCTCGGTTGCCCGTTGTCGCCTACGGTGCGGCAGCGATTCCCGAGACGATGGGCGGCGCAGGCATCTTGTTACGCACGAAGGACCCGTCGGTCGTCGCCGCTACGGCGCAGGCACTTGTGGAAGATGCCGATCTTCGTCTACGCATCGTCGACCGCCAACTGCGACGTGTCGAGCAGGTGCAGGAGTTCGATACGGCTCGGCTCCTCGGGCGGGTCATCGGCAAAGCGTCGGGCGCGCAGCCGCCGCTCGAGGTGCAAGTGCAAGGTCCCTTCGAGACCAGCTACAGCCTTGCCATGATGAACCGGAAGCTGGCCGTCGAGCTCGACCGTTTCGGCGATCGGGCTCTGTCCATCTACTGCACGGAGGGCCCAGGAGACTACGAGCCGGCTCGCGAGAACCTTGACCGGAATCCAGCGGCGACGGCTCTCTTTCGACACTCACGTGCGGTCCCGTACCCCGATGTCGTCATTCGCCAGATGTACCCCCCGCGTGTTGCCGACTCACCGGGCGCGATTACGTGCCAGTACTTCGGCTGGGAAGAGAGCCGGATACCCGAGGCCATGGTCCAGGACTTCAACCGGTATCTGGATGGAATCGGCGCCATGTCCGAGTTCGTCCTGCACGTGCTCAGGGATTCGGGAGTGGACGTTCCGATCCGGGTGGTGGGCAACGGTGTCGAACCCCATGATCCTGCTGCCGCCCTCGTCGCGCCCGAACTCGATCGCCTACGGAGCTTCTGCTTTCTCCACATCGGCTCGGCCTTTCCCCGCAAGGGCGTCGATGTGCTGTTGGATGCCTTCTTCTCGGAATTCGACGATAGCGATGACGTGACGCTCGTACTGAAGACGTTTCCAAATCCGCACAACGAAGTAGGTCACCTACTCGAGCGTTTGCGGGCACGACACCCGAATCCTCCGGACGTCCGATGGATCAACCGGGATCTCGACGAACGCGAGTTGCAGGGTCTCTACAATTTGGCCCATTGCTACGTGCATCCGGCGCGTGGGGAAGGCTTCGGCCTGCCGGTCGCGGAGGCCATGCTCGCGCAAGTGCCGGTGATAGCCCTCGAGTACTCGGGTATGGCTGACTTCGTGTGTCCTGACACCGCGGTGACGATTCCATTTCGTGTCGAGCCCGCGCGTACCCACCTGGGAATCCCGGACTCGATGTGGGCTGAACCGAGCAGGGAAGTGTTGGCCGAAGAGATGCGTCGGATGACGCAAGATGCCGATTCAGCCGAGACGCTCTCGAAGGTGGAGCGCGCTCGTAACCTGATCTCGACGCGGTTCTCGTGGGAAGAGGCGAGCCGCCGATGGGACGCGTTCCTCGACGACCTGGAAGATGCTGCCGAGACCGTCCGGGTCGCCATGGTGACGACGTGGAACTCCCGCTGCGGTGTGGCTGAATACAGCCGCTATGTCGTCCGCTATGCACCCGATTCGGTAGACGTTGCAGTCTTCGCTGATACGAGGAGCGAAGTCATCGATCCGGCGTCCGAAAGCGGGGTCGTCCGCTGTTGGTCAGATCGGTGGAATCCTGATCTCGGTGAGCTCGAGGACGCGCTCGTAGCATCGCAACCCGATGTCGTCCACATCCAATTCAACTTCGGGTTCTTCGAACTCGCCCATCTGGCTGAGTTCATCGACCGGCAGCTCGAGCGGAGCGCGGTCGTGATAACACTTCACCGGACCAAGGACATCGAGATTGATGGGACCACAGTGAGTCTGGCGAGTATCCGGTCCACTCTCGAACGCGTCGACCGGTTAATCGTTCACCAAGAGGCTGATGCCGATTTGCTGGCGAGTTTTGGCCTTGTAGAGAACGTCGCGGTCGTGCCGCACGGCTCATCGCCACCGCCGGATGTCACTCCGACACAAGTGCGCAGCGCATTGCGGCTTGGGAATCGACCGATCATCGGCACCTTCGGGTTCCTGTTGCCTCACAAGGGGACACTTGACCTCCTACAGGTCGTGGTGCATTTGCGGTCCACGTTCCCCGATATCTGCCTGCTGGCCCTGTGCGCCCGCCACCCCGATCCCAGCTCGGCGGAGTACGAGGACAAGGTACGTGCCGAGATCGAGGCGCGCGCGCTGCAGGAGAACGTGTTGCTCATCACCGACTACCTGCCAGACGATGTGGCGCGTGTGGTTCTTCGAGGCGTCGACGCGATCGTTCTTCCGTACCAGGAAACGGAGGAATCTGCGAGTGGCGTGTTGCGATTCGTGCTCCCGCTCGAGCGGCCAGTCGTCACGACTGACCTGGCTATCTTCGCTGACTCTCGAGAGGCATTGCGTGTCGTCGACGCCGCGGATCCATTGAAGATCGCGGAAGCGGTGCGGGATGTCTTGAGTGATGTGAAGCTTAGAGACGAGCTAGCGTCGCGAGCATCAAGAGCGGCACACCGATACCGCTGGCAACGAGTAGGGGCCGATCACAGGGAGATCTACGCTATGGCGCGCGTAGCCAGTCGGGCACGGGCTCGTGGCAGCGCTACGAGCCAGTGAAGCTGTCGGGAGCTGCGTAACCGAGGATCGGGTAGCCATCGATGGAAGAGGTGGCGGGGTCGAACCAACCGGATTCCCAGACCGCGACGACGTTCCCGAGGGCGTCGACGGGCCCCGAATTCCCCGACACGACGTCGATGAGTCCCTCGGCGGAACCGACGACGATGCCCACGTGCTGGCCGTATTGCGAGTTCAAGTCACCCCATATCACGGCATCGCCCGGTTGCGGGTCGTTGGTTGGTCCGGGTTTCCAGGCCCCCCAAATGCGTTTCGCCCAATCGACGAACGAAAAGCTCCACCCGTTGATCCCCGAGGTGTTCACCCCTGCTATGGCCCATGCCCACTCGGCGAAATCCGAGCACCATTCTTCGGAGCTGCTCCCAGGGGCGCATCCCGCGGCTGAACCTCGTCGCCAGAAGTAGCTGAAGGCATTGCAATTGGTGTCGAGCGGGGTCTCCCGGTATACGCCTTGGTATTGGTCCATCCACTCCACCAACTGGACGATGCGCTGGCGCAGCGCCGTGGGAGTGGGTGTTGGCGCCTGGTCCTGAACCCCGGTGCCATCTATGTCAACATTGACCCCGGGCGTGCCAACGTAGACCTGGAATCGCAAGACGTCGTAGCCGCGGGCTGTGACGTCGAGCTCGGTGGAGTAGCGGACCCAGTTCGTCGACGACAGCATGATCGTGGTCTTGCCTACGATTGCTGGACCACCGCCCAGACCCCAGAGTACGAGGTCGACCGCCGCCGGCGCCCCGGTGCGTGAGCGTAGTAGTGCTGATTCGGCGTAGCTGTAGCCGGGCACGAGTGTCGCGTGGACGTCCTGGTAGATGCTTCCGCCAGGACCGGCTGTTCCCGTGTTCGTTTCGAGAAAGTGACTGTCCTCGCCACCGGATCCCGGTCCGGAGTATACGGCATAGTTCTCGCCGGGCCAGGCGTTCCACCCGTTGAAGCCTTCTTCGAACGACGCGTTGGTAAGTGCTTGATCAGTGAGTGTTGCGCCGTTCAAGTCCACGTTCACGCCCGGCGTCAATACGTAGAGTTGCACTCGAAAATCGGTGAACTTCCCGGATGTCGCATCCAGTGCTGTTGAATAGCGCGTCCAGTTCGTCGAGCCCACTGTGATTGTTGTCTGGCCGACTTCGGAGCCGGATTGCCCGAGCCCCCACAGCACGAGGTTCACTTGGACCGGAGATCCGCTCGGCGAGCGCAGGAGGATCGAGGCCGCGTACGTGTGTCCAGGTACGGACACCGCGGGCACGTCCTGATAGATACTTCCCCCGGGCCCAGCCGACCCGGTGTTGGTCTCGAGATAGTGGCCGCCCTCTGCTCCTGGCCCGGGTCCCGGGTACACCGCGTAATTCTCGCCGAGCAGGGCATGCCACCCGCTGAACCCCTCGTCGTAGGCAGGATTCACGAGGCCTGTCTTCTGGAGTGTTGCGCCGTCGAGATCGACGTTCACCCCTGGGGTCGATACGTAGACCTGGAATCGAAGGGCGCTGTAGCCCGCTGCCGGCATGTCCAGAGCCGTGTAGCTGCGCTGCCACGCGTGACCGACATCGACCGAGGTCTTCCCCGCGATCGCCGGTGGGCCGCCCAGAGCCCAGATCACGAAATCGACCTGCGCTGGGGCACCCGTCGGGGACCGGAGGAGCACCGAGGCGGTGTAGCTGTCGCCGCTAGCGATCGGGGTTGATGTGTCCTGGTAGATGCTTCCCCCGGCACCGGCCGTGCCCGTGTTGGTCTCGGCGTAGTAGCCGCCTTCGCCGCCGGACCCCGGTCCGGAGTACACGGCGTAGTTCTCGCCAGGCCAGGCATGCCAGCCGGCGAAGCCTTGTTCGAAAGAGGCGTTGGTGAGCAGCGTCGGCGTCCAAAGTGGTGCAGGGGCGTCCTGTGCCACTCCGTTGATCTGGGCGCTGGCAGGGTGCGGACACGACAGGGCCGCGAACCCGGCCACAAGCAGCACGAGGCAGATTGCCAATTGGAACGACCTTCGGAGCGCGACGATATTCGCGAGACTTGTCACGTTCTGACCGCGTGGCGACTGCAGTCGGATGTGGTCATGGACCACAGTCCACGTTGTTGTCGCCGAATTCCATCGTGTTGTAACTGCCGCCCCAACTCAACATCGTGGACTCATAAGATGCCGCCGGACACCCTGCGGTGAACGCGATGTACCCCAAGATGTTGGGACCGTGGACAAATGGAGTGTTGCCCGAGATGGGGCTGACCGCGATGAACACTGGCAGACCGATCGAGTTGAGCGAGAAGGTTTGGTATTGGTACTGGTTCGTGTACAACGCGGCATTCAACGTTGGGCTGACCGAGTGGATGCCCTGTACCCATCCAGCTGTCCACGACGCCCAGTCGGCCGTAGTGGAGGGATAGTCGTTCGGTTGGCCGTTGTTGTAGCCCTCAGGGTCGAGGATCACGTATGTGGGCCGCACTGACGAGCTTGCGCTGACGATCGTGGCCGCCGCAGTTTGCCCGGCGAGGTACCCCGCGTTGCTCCATGTGTCGCTGGCTGAGGGTGCGCTGACAGTCCAGAACGAGAGCCACGTGACAGCACGGTTGCCGGCAGCGATGGCTGCTGCAACAGAGGCGTCGACGCCCGGTGAGCCAACAGCCGTCGTGTACGGGGAACCCGTGGTGCCGAGTCCCCCGGTGGCGCCGAGTACAGGCCACCCGTCGGAGATTGCGAGTGCAGCGGCTTGCTGCGAGCCGAATCCGTACACGCCGACTCCTCGCACGGCGCCAGGTGTCGCTGTCGGGCCAATCGCGGCCTCGGGCAGGAGGGCCGAGTCCACATCGAGGTTCACGTGCGCTGCACCCTCGTAGACTTGGAAGCGCAGATCGTTGTACCCATTTGCCGGTAGGTCGAGTTCCACGCCATAGCGGGTCCAATTGGGCGACGACACCGTGACCTCGGTCTTGGCCATGGTCGTGGGCGCGCCTCCGAGAGCCCAGAGTACGAGGTCGACCGTCATCGGCGTACCTGATGGAGAGCGCAAGAGCGCTGACGCGGTGTAGGCGTGACCGAGCAGCAGTGTGGTGGCCACGTCCTGGTATACGCTGCCGCCGACCGACGTGGATTGGAACTCCAGATAGTTAGCGTCTTCTGGTGCCTGCGACGAGTTGGTGATGACGGATGTGCTTGCCCCGTACACACCCCACCCGGAGATTCCGAGCTGGAAACCCGAATTCACCAGGCCCGCGTCCGTGAGCGTTGCGGCATCGACGTCAACGTTGGCCCCGGTGGTCTGAACGTACACTTGCAGGCGAAAGTCTGTGTGCGCACTCTCCGTAACGTCAAGCTCGACGTTGTGACAAGACCATTGCGCACTCGAAATCGTGACGTTGCTGGTCCCGACTTCATTCTGGAACGGCCCACCTAGTGCCCACAGTGCCAGAGTGACAGTGACGGAGGTTCCAGTGGGCGATCGGAGCATGACCGAGGCGTCGTAGCTGTGCCCAACGATTGGGATGGCTGACACGTCCTGGTACACGCTCCCGCCCGAGCCTGCCGACCCGGTGTTGGTCTCGAGGTAGTTGTTGTCTTCGGCCGCGCCTCCGCTATAGATGGCGTAGTTCTCACCGGGCCAGGCGACCCAAGGGGCAAATCCCTGCTCGAAGCTGGGATTTGTAAGTCCAGCATCCGCCAGGTTGGCCCCGTCCACGTCGAGATTGACGCCAGTAGTGCCCACATAGATCTGCAGACGCAGATCTATGTACCCGGAGGTGGGGATATCGACCTCGACGCTGGAGCTTGCCCAGCTCGTCGAGGAGATGGTCAGCGAGGTCTTGCCCACTTGCGCAGCGGGTGAACCTAAAGCCCACAGCACGAGATCGACACTGATTGGTGCTCCTGAGGGAGAGCGAAGGTAGACCGACGCTGTGTACCCGTGGCTCGGGAGCGCGGATATCGCGACATCCTGATAGACGCTCCCACCGGGGCCTGCAGAGCCGGTGTTGGTCTCGAGGTAGTTGTTGTCCTCTGCCGCGCCTCCGCTGTAGATCGCATAGTTCTCACCGGGCCAGGCGACCCAAGGAGCGAATCCTGATTCGAAGCTCGGGTTCCGCAAGAGGTCGGGCGTGGTGAGCAGGGAGGGCGCGGCACTGGTTCCCGCGACCGGTGACGACGGCAGCTGGCATGCACTCGTCACCACGAGAGTGACCGCCATTGCCATCAGGGTGTGGAGGAGGCGGGTATGGAAGAGGCGAACCGTGAGGGCTTTTGTCATGGTTGACATTGAACGCGAAGGTTGTGGTTGCCCTCCGACCTGCGCCGATCGTCAAGACGTGATGGAGGCCTGCTCACGCTGTCATAACAAGTGGAGTCCACGGGTCCACTCCCTACTAGGCGATGAACCGGACGAAGACGGGAATTTGGCCTGTTACCTGGTCGAATAGAGACACCCTGTATATCGACAAGCGTGGCGGTGATCTTGAGCCCCGCTGCCCGCCGCCGGATCGTCAGTTCCGAGGCTGTTCGGGTGCCGCCAGTCGTCTGCGTAACCCGCTACCGTGAGAGCGCTGCCGCTTGAGCGAGAAGCTAAGAAGGCGTAGCCGTGCTGATGCTCCGCGAGCTCGGCGACCCCGACACCTTCGACCTGGGGCAACGCAGCCGCAATAAGCAGCATCTCTACAGCAGTGGACGGCCTACAACCGTCAGCCAATAGTGTCCTCCAGGCGGAATCCGACCTTCATCGTCACCTGGTAATGCGCGATGGCATCATTCTCAAAGTGTCCACGGATTTCGGTTACCTCGAACCAGTCGAGGTGGTGGAGCGTCCGGGCAGCTCTGGTTGCCCCCACCTTGATGGCCTCGGTCACTCCGTCAGGTGACGACCCCACGATCTCGGTAACACGGTAAACGCCGTCTGGCATGTGCCACTCCTTTGTTCGGGCGTGCTGAAGACCGAGTTGGTCCCGCGTTCGCATCCTCATTGCCATGTTTGCCCAAACCTGATTCCTGTGTCGACAGTTCATGAGCAGGCGGCGGGCTGATCAGGGAGTTGGCCAGGCGCGACGCGAACCGGGAAGTGGGATTACTCATGGCGCAGGCGTTGACGAAGCGAACTGCCGGGTGGACGGAAGTGCTGAAAGCCGCTGGCCTCGGGCCTCCCAGGCAGCTGACTACGGCGCGCCCTCGTGGTAGCCGTCATTGTCGTCGCCCTCGTCATCGTCGGGCTGGGGCTCGCCCTTGGCGTACTCGTCGCAACTGGGGCCTTCGTCGCCTGGCGAGGCTGGGGCCTTCGTCGACTGGCGAGGCTGTGAGGGTCCTCCCGTTGCGCTCCCGTCCCTTTCGGTCGTAGTGCTCTACGCCCCTACTTGGCCGACTGGCTGACTTGGTGTCGCCTTTCGGTCCTCCGGTGTCTCGCTGTTGCGCCTACGACCCGGCACTTCTTGACGTGTTCTCCGTTTGGTCTGTCTATCCCATAACGCTGCCGCCATTGCTTCGGCGGCAATACTCTTTTGCGGCTCCAGAATGTGACCATAAACGTCTGCCGTGATTCGGATGGAGGTATGACCCAGTACTTTGGACACGACCTCGATGGGCACGCCCTGGGCGAGCATGATCGAGGTCGCCGAGTGCCTCAGCTCGTGAGGGTGCCACCGTCCAATCTCGGCGCGCTCGGTCAACGCCGCAAAGGCGCGTCGATGATTATCGGGATCGAGTGGAGTACCGATAGGTGTGCAGAAGACGAGGCCATGGTCCTGCCAAGCCTCTCCCATGTCTTTGCGCTCTTTCTTTTGCCGTCGGAGATGACCCTTGAGTCCCTCTACTACTGGGCTGGGCAGCTTGATCGTTCGCCAACCTTTCGTTCCGGTTTTGCCATCTCCGATCACATTCCCGCCTGGTTGGCGACTGAGTGCTTGACGGACTGTTATCTGTCCACTGTTCAAGTCGACGTGCGTCCATGGGAGGCCAAAGGCTTCCCCCGGACGAATGCCAGTTGCCAGCATCAGGGTATAGAGGGCTTCGAGGCGATCCCCCCGCGCCGCCTTCAGGAGTTTCTTTGCCTCATCGATGGTCATAGTTCGACCATCCCGCTGCTTCAGGCGTGGGCCGTCTGTTAGAACAGCTACGTTCCTGACCACTCGACCCTGGCGTACAGCATGTTCCAGCGCCTGCACCAGGACTCCACGCAGGTGTCTCACCGTCCGAGTGGAGAGCCCCTCGTCGAGTTTGCAAGTTATGAGATGTTGGACATCGTCGGGCAAGAGCCTCGACAGTCGCTTGCGCCCGAGTGCCGGTTGGATGTGGTGCTTGACGAGGGATGAGTAGTTGGCGAGGGTGCCAGGGGCGACCCGGAGGGGTACGACATCGACAAGCCAGCTGTCGAGCAGCTCGCCAACTGTGATTCTGTCGTCAGGTGGTGGGAGCCCCTCGTCGATGTTGTGATGGAGAGCGCGGAGCTTCTTAGCCGTTTCCTCACGGGTCTTTCCGCTCACCGTCTTGCGACGGAGATGACCCTCCTCGTCGTAGCCCAGAAGGACGGCACCGATCCACCGCCCATCTGACGCTCGCTTGTAGAGGCTGCCCTCTCTGTTCGCTGCTCGTCCGCCCAAGTTCCCCTCAGTCTCAGTCCGTTGCTACATTCATTGCTACAGAGGCTACATGGACCGAGGGAGTTACAGGACCATAACCTTCTGATCTGGGCTTTTGAGTGGAGGCGATGGGACTCGAACCCACGAACCTCTTGACTGCCAGTCAAGCGCTCTACCAGCTGAGCTACGCCCCCAAGATTGGCCACGTTACCAGTCCCGTCGATGGTTCCTTCGGGCCGCGGGTACTGGTCAGCCCTTCGCGTCAGCGCAGCGTCGGGCGGGACGGCACCAGGCGGTCTGCGTGGGTACCGGGGAGCAAGCGCCGGCTTCGTACAATCATCGAAATGGCCCGGGCTTACGACGTCCAGGAGATCGAGCGGCGCTGGCAGCAGCGTTGGGCCGACGAGCATCTTTACGAGGTCGACTCCGATGATAAACGCCCTGTTCAGTATGTGCTCTGCATGTACCCCTACCCGAGCGGTCCGGCGCACCAGGGTCACATCCGCAACTACACCATCGGGGACGTTCTGGTCCGCCACCGGACGATGCTCGGCCAAGCGGTCCTGTCTCCGTTTGGCTTCGACTCCTTCGGCCTGCCCGCCGAGAACGCCGCGATCCGCACGGGCGAGCACCCGCGCACGTTCACCGAGAAGCGCATAGCCGAGCTGAAGGCGAGTGTGCTGGCCCTCGGGGCCGTCTACGACTGGCGGCGCGAGATCCGCAGTCACGACCCCACGTTCATTCGGTGGAACCAGGTGATCTTCCTGCGCCTGTTGGAAGCCGGCCTCGCCTACCGGGCGACGGCACCTGTCAACTGGTGCCCCGGCTGCCGGACGGTCCTTGCCAACGAGCAGGTGCTCGCTGACGGCACCTGCGAGCGCTCCGGCGACCTGGTGATCCAGCGCGACCTCGAACAGTGGTTCTTCCGTATCACCGCGTACGCCGAGGAGCTGCTCGCGGGGCTCGATGAGCTCCAGTGGCCCGAGCGGGTGAAGACCATGCAACGCAATTGGATCGGTCGGTCCGAAGGGGTCGAGTTCGACCTTCCGGTCGTCGGCCACGACGCGCGCCTTCGCGTGTTCACCACCAGGCCCGACACGAGCTTCGGGATGACCTATGCAGTTGTCGCCCCAGAGCACCCATTGGTCGATGTGCTCACCACCGATGCCGAGCGAAGCGCGGTGGAGGAATTACGTGCTGTGGTTGCATCGACGAGTGAGCGCGACCGTGTCTCCACCGAAGGTGGCGGGCTCTCCATGGACAAGCGCGGTGTATTCACCGGCGGGTACGTAGTCAACCCGTTCACCGAGGAGCAGATCCCGGTCTACGTAGCCGATTACGTGCTGATGAGCTACGGCACTGGCGCCATCATGGCTGTTCCCGCCGAGGACGAGCGCGACTGGGCGTTCGCACAGCTGCACGGGTTGGCGGTGGTGCGAACCACCGAACCTCCGGAGGGTTTTGACGGCGGGGCTTGGATCGGCGACGGCAAGAAGATCAATTCGGGATTCCTCGACGGCTTGGACATTGCAGTCGCGACGCAGCGTGCCATCGAGTGGATCGAGTCGAAGGGGATCGGAGCCCGCACGGTCAATTACCGGCTTCGCGATTGGTTGGTGTCGCGCCAACGCTACTGGGGGTGCCCGATCCCAGTCGTGTACTGCCCCACCCACGGCGCAGTCGGTGAGCTCGAGGACCGGCTGCCCGTGCTCGCTCCGGACGACGTGGAATTCCTCCCGACGGGGGAGTCGCCTCTGGCCCGGCACCCGTCGTTCCGCTACGCGAGCTGTCCGCGCTGTGGCGGACCCGCAGAGCGCGAAACCGACACCATGGACACTTTCGTGGACTCGTCCTGGTACTTCCTCAGGTTCTGCGACCCGTGGAACGAGCAACGCCCCTTCGATCCCGAGGCAGCCAGGCGCTTCATGCCGGTCGACCAGTACATCGGCGGCATCGAGCACGCCATCTTGCACCTCATGTACGCGCGGTTCTTCACCAAGGCCCTTGTGGACGTGGGCTTGGCGCCGGGCCTGGAGCGCGAGCCGTTCAGCCGGTTGTTCACCCAGGGCATGATCCGCATGGACCGCAAGAAGATGTCCAAGTCCAAGGGGAACCTGATCACCCCGGCGCGGTACTTCGAGACAGTCGGAGCGGACGCCCTACGCCTGTTCCACCTCTTCATCTGTCCGCCGGGGGACGACATGGACTGGACGGAGCAGGCCGACGAGATCATCGACGGATGCGGCAAGTTCCTCGACCGGGTATGGCGCCTCTCAGTCGAGGACGGCTCTCGTGGTGCAGGGCGCGTCGGCGAGACCACGGTATCCGACGCGGAGATGGTGCGGGCCACCCACCGGCTGATCGCCAAGGTCTCCGATGACCTCGAGCGATGGAGCTTCAACACGGCGGTCGCCGGTTGCATGGAGTATGCGAACGAGCTTCAGCGATATCAGCGCGAAGCCGAAGGTGGGATCCACCGGCCGACCTATGACGCGGCGGTCGACGCTCTGCTGCTCGTGCTGGCTCCCATGGCTCCCCACATGACGGCCGAGGTGTGGGAGCGGCGCCATCACCCCGGAGCGCGCGTCCATGCAGAGAAATGGCCCTCCTACGACGCAGGGCTCGTGCGCGCGCAGAAGGTGACGATGGTGATCCAGGTGAACGGCAAAGTACGTGACCGGGTCGAGGTCTCGCCGGACATAGACGAGGAGCAGGCGATATCCACGGCGCTTGCCTCGCCGCGTGTCAAGGCCGAGCTGGGCGGAGCTGAGCCTGCTCGGGTGATCGCCCGTCCGCCTCGACTTGTGAACGTTGTGCGCTGAGAAGAATCTGCTTGGGCAGCCAGCCGAATAGGCCGGCAGCTGGACACGCCCGTTCGGCGCTCGCCGCGGGTGATCAGCTGCGGAAACCTCCCAGCAGCTCGCGCAGGCGCCGGCGTTCCATCTGATAGGGAGCGTAGAAAGTGATCCGGGTGACAATGTCGCCGAAACGAGCGCGAAGGATCTTGGCCACCTCCTCAGGTGGCGACACGACGGCGAAGGTGCCCACGACCTCGTCGTCGATGAGCCCGGACATCTGCTCCCACTTGCCCTTCTTGGACAAGGTGTTGAGCTCTGTCTGCAGCTCACCCCACCCGTGCAGCTCGAGCACCTGCCTGTACGCCGGAGTCGAGCCGTAGAAGGCGATCTGGCCCTTCACGGCGAGCTTGGCCGTCTTCATCTGCTCTTCGGTGTCGCCGGTCACCACCATGGCGGGGTAGGAGATCTCGTAGGAATCGAGCTTGCGCCCGGCCTTTGCCAAGCCCCGCTCCAGTGCGGGAATGGTCACCTCGCGCATGTAACGCTCGGTCGTAAAGCCATGCACCAGCAGGCCGTCAGCCACCTCGCCGGCCACTTCGGTCATGAGCCCTCCCACGGCGGCGACGAACACCTTGGGCGGACCATAAGGGTTTCGACCCGGGTCGAACAGTGGGTTCATAAGGGTGTGGGTGTAGAAATCGCCCCGAAATGCGAGCTTGGTGCCTTCGTTCCATGACTTCCAGATCTCTTGCATCGCAGATATGAACTCGCGCATTCGCGGAACCGGATGCGACCAGGGCATGGAGTATCGCTTGGTGATGTGCGGCTTGATCTGAGATCCCAGGCCCAGGATGAAGCGGCCCTTCGAGTAGGCCTGCAGGTCGTTGGCCATGATGGCCATCGTCATGGGGGTACGGGCGAACGCCACGGCGATGGCGGTGCCTAGGTCGATGCGCTCGGTGTGCTCTGCGGCCAGGAGCAGGGGCAGGAATGGATCGTGGCCGGTCTCCGCGCACCACAAGCCGTCGAAACCGTCTTCTTCGGCTTGCGCCGCAGTGAGGGCCGCGTCGGCCGTGTCGAACCCGATGCCTCCGTCGATGAGCATCGTCGGACCCTACGCCTGCCGACATCGCGCGCGACAATTCCTCGACATGGATGATCAAGGGGAGCTCGCCGAGCCTGCCACAGGCCCTTCGGCTAGTAGCGACGTCGTCGCACGGAAGGTTGACGGAGATCCGCCATGGGCGCTCGAGCAGCACGTTCCTGCGGCGCGCGACGAACCTTCGCGACCCGCCTACGACGCGGTCGACCTTGCATGGATGATGGCCCGGTCCACCGGCGCGCGCCGCTCACACAAGTCGAGCCGGTACGCGGCGCTGATCATGGTGGTGCTCTTGTTCATGGTGCTGCTCGGCATTGGGATCTGGCTCGTCACACAGGTCCACAGCCTCGACTCGAACCCGCGCAATTCTGTAATCACGCCGGTTTCGATCGGCGCCTATGCCTCGGTGTCAGAAGCGCTGCCGTTGCCTCTCTGGTCGTGCAAGTAGCGCTCGAGCTCGGCGGCGAGCTCGTCACCGGTGGGCATCTGCCCGATCTCGAGGGGATTGCCTTCCGCGGCGTCCACGTTGCGCTCGAGCTGGCGGACCATCGCGATGTGCTCCTGGCTCCTGGCGATGAGCTCGTCGACTTGCCTCAAGGTGACGTCACCCGAGGTGTGCAGCATGGTCGAGTCGATCGAGAGGTCTGCTATCTCGGCGAGCCCGTCGAGCAGAGCCGCGGCTGCAGAGGGGAAGGCCATCGCAGCTACGTAGTGGGGGACTCGGGCCCACAGTCCCACTGCGGGGATGTCCAGCTCGCCGAACGCGATCTCGAGCGCTCCCCACACTCCCGAGGGCACGTCGATCTCCCCCTGCATGACGCCGATACGTGCCAGGAGATCGGATGACTCCGCCGGGGCGGTCGCGGCGAGACGCACCGGGCGGGTGTGAGGGGCAGCTGCCGGGAAGGCCCCGAGACCCACGACCATCCGGACTCCGAGCTCACGCGTCAGGCTGACCACCGCTGTCACGAAGGTGTTCCAGCGGAAGTCGGGCTCTGGTCCGACCAGGTAGCAGACCTCGGAGCCGGCCAGGTCCTTGCCCACCCTTACCTGGATCACCGGCCAGGTGAGGCCCTCGTTCACGCCCCGGGCGAGGTGGGCCACGGGCCGCCGGGCGCGCTGATCTATCAGCGTTTCCCCGTCAAAGGTCGCCACTAGCTCTGTGGGCTGAGACGACAGGAGCGCGGACATGGCACTGTCCGCGCCGAGGCCAGCGTCCACCCATCCTTCGAGGGTGACCACGAGCACGGGTCTTTCAAGGGTCCGGTCGAGATGACGCTCGTAGAGGCTCATTGGCGCGCCCTCTTCTCGCCCTCAGTACGTTTCAAGTGTCTTGAGCGCCATCTCGGCAAGACGGACCACACTTTGCGCAAAAGTGTCGACGCTGGATTGGTCACCAGCAGTCGCGCCTCCGACATAGCGCGCGTAGACACCCTGCAGAATGCAGGCGAGCTTCCAGTAGCCGAAGGCGACGTAGAAGTCGAGTCGCGACAGGTCGCGTCCTGAGGCGGACTCGTAGAGAGCCCGCATCTGGGCCCGCGAGGGGAAACCAGGCGCGGCGGTCGGCGCGACCTCGACAGGAGCGTCCTCGTCGTCGGGCTCCGTCCAGTAGACCATGAGCAGCCCCATGTCGGCGAGCGGGTCACCGAGCGTGCAGATCTCCCAGTCGAGCACAGCCCGCAGCTCCCCGTCAGGCCCGAGCACGGCGTTGTCGAGCCGGTAGTCACCGTGGACGATCGTCGTGGAATCCTGCAACGGAACGGCGGCGGCCAGCTTGTCGTGGATCTTGCCCACCATCGCTGCGGTGTCGGTCCCTTCGACCTGGGAGTTGCGAAATTGCTCGTACCAGCGGCGCAGCTGGCGCTCGATGTACCCGTCGCGTTTGCCGAAATCGCCCAGTCCGACCTTGTCCACGTCAACGGCGTGGAGGGCGGCAAGAGTCTGCGCCATCGATTCGCCCGCGCGCATGCGCGCCGCGGGATCGAGCACGCTCTTGGCGATCTGCACGTCGCGCAGGATGTACCCGTCGACGAATTCCATCACGTAGAAGGGACGCCCGTTCACCGCATCGTCTTGGCACAGTCCGTAGGTGCGAGGTACCGGTACTGGCGTGTTGCCGAGGGCGCTGATCACCCTGTACTCGCGGACCATATCGTGCGCGGTGGGAAGGACATGGCTGAGAGGCGGCCGACGAAGGGCAAAAGAGTGCTCGGCTGCATCTGTGACCTTGTAGGTGAGGTTCGAGCGGCCACCTGCGATCAGCTCGAAGCGGACAGGCAGCTCGACACCTTTCACGTTGGCGACGAGCCAGTCGCTGACTCGCTCCGGGTCCACTCCTTCTGTGGGTTTGCCGGTCATCGCCACGCTCTCCTCGAGACCTGCGAGGAGCAGGATGCTCTGCTCATTCGTTCACTCACCTCCGGCTTGCGCAGTATCGACTGGGCGCTCACAGGAAGCACGCTACCGCTCTCGTCCCACCAGGGCATCGGCCCGTAACGCGCCAGGTATGGTCTTCGTCGTGATCGACGTCACCGACGCCACTTTCGAAACCGAGGTCATCGAGCGCTCGAAGGAGGCGCCGGTCATAGTGGACCTGTGGGCCCCGTGGTGTGGGCCCTGCCGCATTCTCGGTCCCATCCTCGAGAAGGCGGTCGCAGATACCAGCGGTGCTGTCGAGCTGGTCAAGGTCAATGTGGACGAGAACCCGCGGGTCTCGGCGACTTTCGCTGTGCAATCGATTCCGGCCGTCTATGCCCTGCGCAACGGTCGGGTCGTGGACGGGTTCGTAGGGGCGATCTCCGAGCAACAAGTGATTGCGTTCGTCACCCGTGTATCGCCGGCACCTTCGGAGACTGAGTCGCTCGTGGCAGCGGGCGACGAGGCGTCGCTCAGAAGAGCGCTCGAGCTCGAGCCCGACCATGCGGGTGCCATCGTTGCCTTGGGGCGCCTGCTCGTCGAGCGCGGGGAACCACAGGAAGCCCTGCTGCTTCTCGCTCGGATCCCCGAGACCCCCGAATCGAGGCAGCTCGCCGCAGAGGCCCGCCTTGCCGCTTCAGAAGTGGAGGTGTCTGCCGACGGCATGGACGCGCTACTCGAGGAGCTGCTCGGAAGTGTGAAGACCGACGAAGCGGCGCGCCAGGAGTTCCTGGACATCCTCGAGACGCTCGGACCGGACGACCCGCGCACCGCCCACTATCGCAGAGAGCTTGCGGCCCGCCTCTTCTAGGCGGACGAAGGACCTGACCTTGCGGAACTAACGTGCGCGGGGTGTTGCGAAAGGTGACCCTGCGTTTGGGTGAGCGGATCTACGATCTTTCGAACGGTTCGTTGGTCATGGGGATCTTGAACCGCACCCCTGATTCGTTCTACGACCGTGGCGCCACCTTCTCGCTCGACGCGCTGGTGGCACATGCCGAGCAACTGGCAGGCGAGGGTGCCGACGTGCTCGACATCGGTGGCGTGAAGGCAGGTCCGGGGCCCGGGGTCAGTGAGGCGGAGGAGCTCGACCGTGTGGTTCCGGCCGTAGAGGCCGTGCGCTCGAAGGTCGGCCTTCCCGTGTCGGTCGACACCTGGCGGGCCTCGGTCGCTCGAGCGGCTTACGCGGCCGGAGCAGTGATGGGCAACGACATCAGCGGCTTCTCGGATCCGGACTACCTGTCCACGGCACGTGAGGCCGGGGCGGCTGTTGTGGCCACGCACATACGCCTCGCACCTCGGGTTTTCGATCCCGACCCGCACTATGAGGACGTGGTTGGCGAGGTGCAGTCGCATCTTGCAGATCGTGCCGACAAGGCACGCGCCGCAGGCATAGAGGCCGACAGGATCGTCGTCGACGCAGGCTTAGACCTCGGGAAGACCGCGAGGCAGTCGCTGGAGCTGCTCCGCTCCTCGGAATCGCTGGCCGAGCTGGGGTATCCGCTGCTGCTCTCGGCATCGAACAAGTCGTTCCTCGGCGAGCTCTTCGACTTGGGGGTCGAAGAGCGACGAGACGCCTCACTTGCAGCCGTCGCCATCGGGATCGCGCTGGGTTGTCGCATAGTGCGCGTCCACGACGTCGTTGGGGCGAGGAGGGTCTGCGATGCGATCGAAGCCGTCCTGGGGGCGATGTGACGGCAGTTGCTCGCGCGAGCGAAGAAGCGAGGCCCGCGTACCTGGTGCGTGGCGACGACTCGTCACTAGTAGGGCAAGCGGTGCACGATCTTCTCGCCGCAGTGGTCGAGGAGCGCGACCCGGCCATGACGGTGGAGGAGCACGGCGCCCTGGCGGGAGAGGACATCGAGGTCGGCCTCGTTCTCGACGCGCTCACGACTCCGCCGCTTCTGACGGACCGGCGCGTGGTCGTCGTGCGCGAAGCCGGACGCCTGTCTTCCTCCGATGCTGCTCGGATCGTCGCCTGCTTGGCCGATCCGGTCCCCGGGGTGGTCCTCGTGCTCGCAGCGGGTGGCGGAACGATACCTGCCGCGCTCGTGAAGGCCGCTCAGGGGGCTGGGAGAGTCATAGACAGCGCAGTGGGCACTGGGAGGGCGCGCACGCAGTGGCTCGCAGAGCAGCTGCGCGGCGCCCCGGTCCGCCTCGACGCCAGGGCCGCGGGCCGTCTCGGCGAGCACCTGGGAGGGGACGTGAGCCGCTTGCGCGGGTTGCTCGGCAGCCTCGCTTCGGCCTACGGCGAGGGCGCGGCGATCGACGAGGCGCGATTGGAGCCTTTCTTAGGTGAGGCGGGTGCGATCGCCCCCTGGGTGCTGACCGACGCGATAGCAGAGGGCGACACCCCCGGCGCGTTGCACGCGCTCGAGCGTCTGCTCGGGGCGGGAGGGTTCCATCCCCTGGCCGTGCTAACGGTGCTCCACCGCCACTACCAGGCGATGCTGCGGCTCGACGGTTCAGGAGCCACGACAGGCGAACAGGCTGCCGCCCAGCTGGGATCGCAAAGCACGTTTCCGGCTCGCAAGGCCCTCGAACAGGGACGACGGCTCGGCTCAGCGCGCCTTGGCCGGGCGGTGATCCTGCTCGCCGAAGCAGACCTCGATCTGCGCGGTCGCTCCGGCTTGCCGGGGACAACGGTCCTCGAGGTGTTGGTCGGGAGGCTCAGCCGCCTCGGCTCGGTGCGTCACGCTCCCGGGAGAGCGGGAGCCTCGCGCTCGGTGCCAGCGCGCCGCCGCCGCTAGGGCCCTCAGCCGTTTCAACTACCAACGCCGCCTCGAGTGCTGGAGCCCGACGGCTCGAGGATCAGTTCCCGACGTCGTCAACGTCCTGGGCAGTCTGAAGCGCACCGATTCGACGCATCAGGCGCGACTTGCGGTTGGCGGCCTGGTTGCGGTGGATGACGCCCTTCGCTGCCGCCTTGTCGATCTTCTTCACCGCCAGGCGTAATGCCTCGCCTGCATCTTCGAGACCGCCTTCGTACGCAGCGGCGGCTCGCTTCGTGCGGGTGCGAATCTCCGAACGTGCGGACTTGTTGCTCAGGCGGCGCCGCTCGTTCTGACGGTTTCGCTTGATCTGGCTGCGAATGTTGGCCACGGGCTCAAGATGCTAGCAGCCCTGACCAGGAGCCCGGCAGGGGTCCTTCACCGTCGGTTCTTGGCGCGGATCCCACCGCTAGCCCTCGAGGCCGGTTGGCTGAGCCCGTTCCTGCCGGCGCAGTCTCTTGGACCAGTACGCTCCAAGTGCCGTGCTCAGCACCGACCGCATCCGCAATTTCTCCATCATCAGCCACGTCGACCACGGCAAGTCGACCCTGTCTGATCGCGTCCTCGAGCTGACAGGGGCGGTCGACCCGCGTTTCATGCGCGAGCAATATCTCGACTCGATGGACATCGAGCGTGAACGCGGCATCACCATCAAGGCTCAGAACGTCCGTGTCCGGTGGAAGGACCACGTGCTGCACCTGATCGACACGCCCGGCCACGTGGACTTCGGCTACGAGGTCAGCCGCTCGTTGGCCGCTTGCGAGGGAGCGGTGTTGCTGGTGGACGCTTCCCAGGGGATCCAGGCGCAGACGCTCGCCACCTCCTATCAGGCTCTGGAGCACGACCTGGAGATCCTCGCCGTCCTGAACAAGATCGATCTGCCTGCAGCCGACCCCGAGCGTTGCGCGGCAGAGATCGTGCGCGTCCTCGGGATCGACGCCGAGAGCATTCTGCGAATCTCGGCCAAGACCGGTGAAGGTGTTTCCGAACTGCTCGACGCCATCGTGTCCCTCGTGCCTCCGCCGCGCGGCGACGCGCACGGCAGTCTTCGGACGCTCATCTTCGACTCCTCCTACGACCAGTACCGAGGGGTGGTCAGTTCAGTGCGGGTGATGGACGGCGTGCTGCGCTCGCGTGCGCGGGTCAAGTACATGCAGGCGGGTTCCGTACACGAGGTGGAGGAGATCGGGGTTCGCACCCCCGACCCCGTCCCCGTGGAGGAGCTCGGCCCGGGTGAGGTCGGCTACCTGATATCCGGCATCAAGGACGTGGCCCGAGCCCGTTCCGGCGAGACCGTCACCGACGCGGCACGTCCCACGCCCCACCCTTTGACTGGGTATCGCGACCCAAAGCCGATGGTCTTCTGTGGGCTGTACCCCATCGATGGCGACGAGCTCACCGAGCTGCGCGAGGCACTCGAGCGCTTACGGCTGAACGACTCGAGCTTCACCTACGAGCCCGAGTCCTCCGGCGCTCTCGGATTTGGTTTCCGCTGTGGCTTTCTCGGTCTGTTGCACATGGACATTGTGCGCGAACGTCTGGAGCGCGAGTTCGATCTGTCGCTCATTGCTACCGCCCCGTCAGTGGCTTACGTGGCTCACCTCGTCGACGGCGGGGAGATTCACTTCGACAATCCGAGCGAGATGCCCGTGGCTGCCGCACTGGACCACATCGACGAGCCGATGCTCAAGGCGACGCTCATCGTCCCCGCCGAGTTCGTCGGTAGCGTCATGGATCTCTGCCAGACGAGACGCGGGGACCTCGACCGGATGGAGTACCTGTCCCCCGAACGCGTGCAGCTGGTGTACCGCATCCCGCTCGCCGAGGTGGTCGTGGACTTCTTCGATCAGCTGAAGAGCCGGACGAAAGGTTACGCGAGTCTCGACTACGAACCTGATGGGTACCAAACGGCAAACCTGGTCAAGGTGGACCTGCTGATCAACCATGTCCCGGTCGATGCCTTCTCCACCGTCGTTCACCGTCTCCAAGCCGACGCGTACGGAAGACGTATGACCGAGAAGCTACGTGAGCTCATTCCGCGCCAGCTCTTCGACGTGCCCATCCAGGCCGCCATCGGCGGGCGCGTCGTTGCCCGGGAGACGGTGAAGGCCAAGCGCAAGGACGTGATCGCCAAGTGCTACGGCGGGGACGTCACCCGCAAACGCAAGCTGCTCGAGCACCAGAAGGAGGGGAAGAAGAAGATGAAGTCGATCGGGCGGGTCGAGGTCCCTCAAGAGGCATTCATCTCCGCCCTCCGGCTCGAGGACTGAAGGCCCAAGGCGCCTTTGGACGGGCTATGTCAACGAACGGGGGCGGTAGCACTCGGTAGAATCGAGTGCTAGGAAGCCGTGAGGCGAAAAGCCGACGAGCAGCGACGATGCCATCGAAGACCGTTCCACCAAAGGATCACACCCTGAACAAGAAGACGGACGCCCTGGACGCGCGAAAGACCGCCATCTTGAACGCGGTCGTGTCGGAGTACGTGGAAAGCGCGCAGCCTGTCGGATCGGCCCACGTGACGGGGATACCGGGAGTAGAGGTTTCGTCCGCGACCGTGCGCAGCGAGATGGCGGCGCTCGAAAGCGAGGGTTATCTCGTCCAGCCGCACACCAGCGCAGGCAGGATCCCCACCGACAAGGGCTACAGGTTCTTCGTCGACCACCTGGCTCGTCCCGGGTTGCTCGACGCGGGCCGGCGTCAGGAGGTTCGGCGCTTCTTCGCTCACATGCGCGGAGAGGTGGAAGAGCTCTTGGGGCGCACGAGCGGCCTTCTTGCCCACCTGACCGACTATGCAGCGGTCGTCGTCGGTCCTGGGCATGCGGCGGCCACGATCCGGGCCGTACAGGTCGTAGGGCTCGGGCCGCGCGTGGCTTTGCTCATGGTTGTGCTGTCGGACGGCGCGGTCGAGAAGACGACGTTGGAACTTCCTGGAGACACCACAGAGGGCGTCTTGACTGCAGCGACGGCGTACATGACCGCCCACCTGTGCGGATGCACCTTCGCGCGGCTTCACACCGTACCGACTACGGGCGATGCTTCGCTCGACACCTTCTTGGAATTCGCCAAGGAGGGATTGTCGCGGTTGTCGGCCTCGAGGGAGCCCGAGCACGTGTTCGTCGGGGGCTCGTCCTCGATGGCTTCGGCCTTCGATGCCGTCGAGACCGTGCGCTCGGTTCTGTCCATCCTCGAGCAGCAGCTGGTGGTGGTAGAGCTCGTCGAGGACATCTTGGACCGCGGGCTCTCGGTCGCGATCGGGGCGGAGCACGGCTTCGAACCCCTAGCTTCATGTGCGCTGGTCGTGGCTCCTGTGTCGGTGCAGGGCGAGGCAGTCGCCACCATCAGCGTCCTCGGACCCACGCGTATGCGATATCCGCGCGCGTTGGCAGCCGTTCAGATGGTGGCGGAGCAGCTCGGCGAGCACCTGGGTGCCTCGCGCGGCGGAGCAGTCTCGCAGGAGCATTCCTCGGATGTGCGCTTCCCGAAGGATGAGGCCTCGAAGAGGGCTTCAGCCCCGAAGGATCGGGCCTCGGGGAAGTCGGTTTCTCGAGAGACGAGATCCTCTGGAGGCGCTCCGGGCAAAGTCACCGAGAACAGGAGCACGAACAGGAGCACGAACAGGAGCTCGAAGGGTGGTGCTACTGCTGGCTGCTGATTACTACGCGCTGCTCGGTGTTGGCCCGAATGCCTCTGACGACGAGATCAAGCGTGCCTACAGGCGCATGGCCCGTGAGCTGCACCCCGACTCGACCGGGGGAGACTCCGCTGCCGAGGCGCGCTTCAAGGAGGTGAGCCAGGCCTACGAGGTCCTTCGCGACCCCGAACGGCGAGCCCGATACGACCGCTATGGCCCCGAGCAGATGGACTCGGTCCCCGGGGATCCGTTCTTCGGGTCCGGCCTCGGGGGACTCTTCGACGCCTTCTTCGGCGGCATGAGCGCGGGCGCGAACCGATCCGGTCCGGTGCGCGGCGCCGACGCCGAGGTTGTCTTGGACCTCACCCTCACCGAGGCCGTCTTCGGCACCCAGCGAGACGTGACCGTCGAGGTCCCCGTAGCTTGCGGGACCTGCGGTGGCTCGGGCGCGAGGAAAGGCACCACAGCCATCCGTTGTCCAGACTGCGACGGCACCGGCGAGGTACGCCGCGTCCGCCAGTCGATATTGGGCCAGGTGATGACTACCGCACCATGTCGTCGATGCCATGGGACGGGAGAGGTCATCCCATCTCCGTGTCCCGACTGTCGGGGGGAGGGGCGCAGAGTCGAGAGCCGTACATATCCGCTGACCGTCCCGGCAGGCGTCGACCACGGATCGACTATGCGCGTGTCGGGCAAGGGCGCGGCCGGACCGCGTGGCGGCCCAACTGGCGATCTCTACGTGCACCTTTCGGTGAAGGAGGACGAGCGTTTTGTGCGCACCGCCGACGACCTCCACGCGAAATTGCACGTGTCGATGATCCAGGCGGCGCTCGGAGTCACCTTGGTGTTTTCGACGCTCGACGGCGACGAGACGGTGTCGGTTCCCGCGGGGACCAACACCGGTCACGTTATCCGCCTGCGCAGCCGTGGCGTGCCACATATGCGCGGGCGAGGGCGCGGGGACCTGCTCGTGGAGGTTGTGGTGGATACGCCAACGGGGCTCACCAAGGCACAGCAGGAGATGCTTCGCCGCATAGCGGCCGAGCGCGGCGAGCAGGTTGCCCCGCCCGATGAAGGGCTCATGACGCGGCTGCGTTCCGCCCTCGGCTAGGTCGTGCCCGCTCCTGTTCGCCGGAGCGGGGCCCGAGGTCCGGCCGCCGTGCGGGCTGCCGCTCAGGTCTTCGTCGGCGACCTTGCCACGCTCGAGGTGGCGTTCGAAGAAGCGCACCACTTGGCGCAAGTCCTGCGGCTGCGACGGGGTGAGACATTGGTCGCGTGTGACGGCGTCGGGAGCTGGTGCGCGTGCAGGTACACCGCCAGCGCAGATCCTTCGCGATTGCTCGAGGCCGAAGGGGTGCCGTGCTTCGAGCCCGCTCCTGAGACGACAGTCGTGGTGGGGTTTGCCCCGGCAAAGGGCGGACGTCCTGAATGGGTGATCCAGAAGCTCACCGAGCTGGGTGTCGATCGAATCGCCCTCGTGCACTCGGCGCGCGCGGTGGTGCGCTGGGATGAAGGGCGCGAGACGCGTGCTGTAGAGCGCTTGCGGCGAGTCGCGCGCCAGGCTGCTGCTCAGAGTCGCCGCGCCTGGTTGCCCGAGGTAGTAGGCGTCGTCTCGCTGGCCGAACTGCGAGCGCTCGTCGCGCCGGTCGCTCTGGCGTTTGCCGAGCCCGGTGCCGAGCCTCCCACCTCCGCAACGACGGCTGTGGTCGTCGGACCCGAGGGTGGCTGGGAGGAGAGCGAGCTGGACCGGGGCGATCCACTCGTGGGGCTCGGGCCGCGAATCCTACGAGCCGAGACAGCGGCGATGGCGGCTGGCGTCTTGTTGTGTGCCCTGCGCGACGGCGCTATGAGGCCTTCACGTGCTTCGGGTCGGGCAACCGGCCCGAACGTTCGGGACAACCGCGAGGAGAATGCTTGCAATCACCACGCTGAGTGACAAGACTATGCGTGTGCTCGTGAGCTCTGGTCGGAGCAATGGGCGCGGCGTGCAGCAGGGCGGTCTGGTGGGCGATTCGCTGGGCGCGCACGTGTAGGTCTCCGCGATGCGGCGGGGCCTGGTGCTTGGAGATTCAGCGAGGGGGGCAGCGCTACCAGTAGATGGGGGTCGGGAATCATGGTGAACCAGACGATGCTGACGGAAGAGGACGAGCAGGAGTACGAACGAGCTGACTACGCGCGGGCGGTGGGCTCGCGTCTGCGTGCCGTACGCAAGCAGATGCGACTGTCCCTGCAGGCGGTCGAGGCGATGTCTGACCAGGAGTTCAAGGCCTCGGTCTTGGGTGCCTACGAGCGTGGCGAGCGGGCGATCTCCGTTCCGCGCCTGCAGCGGCTGGCCAAGCTCTACGACGTTCCTGTGGATCAGCTGCTGCCTCAGGACGACAACGCTGACCGCTGGAGCTCGCAGGGTGATGATGGAGACACCGGCGGCAATGGTGAGAGCCCCGGCCGGATGCGCAGGCAGCTGCGACCATGGGACGGCCACGAGAAGGTAACCGTGGACCTTTCCAAGCTCAACGCGGTTACCGGGCCGGAGCGAGACCTGCTGCGGCGGTTCTTGAGCATGATCCAGGTGCAGCGACAGGACTTCAACGGGCGCATGATCACGATCCGTGCCGAGGACATTCGCGCGATCGCCTGTCTTTTCGGCGTGACCCCCGACGCGATGAGCCGCCGGCTGGACGAGCTGGGTCTGCGCGTCAACGCTTGATCTCGGTCTGAGGCAGCGGCCGCTGCCGCTGCTGTCGCTCGTGCTAGCTGCGCAGATGACAGGGTCGGTACGCCAGGCAGTCGGCGCAGTGGCCCGCGTCCAGGTCCAGACTCACAGCGGGTGCGATGACCCGACGTCTCATGCGTCAGATAGCTTGAGGCGATACGTGGCGGCACTAAGTCGTCCAAGCGTTCCCGGCTGGGCGTCGATGAGCGAGCAGGTTCGATGAGCGAGCAGATCCGGTGGATGAGCACGAGAGATGCCGCCGAGTATCTGGGTGTGACGCTGCGCAGCCTGTACCGGTTCATCGACGAGGGCGCGCTCGCCGCGTACAAGTTCGGGCGGGTCATCCGCCTGAAGGAGCAGGACGTGGAGAAGTTCATCGAGGCGAGTCGCATCGTGCCTGGCAGCCTCGAGCACCTGTACCCTGAGCCGAAGGGGCTGAGCGGGAGAGACTCGTCGAGCGAACGGGAGCCGAAGCGAAGCGCCAGGTGAGCGTGTGACGGTGAGCGAGCCCGGCTGCATCTTCTGCCGCATAGTCACCGGCGAGGCCCCCGCGGACGTCGTACACAGCACCGATCAGGTGCTTGCCTTTCGTGACATGAACCCGCAGGCTCCGGTGCACGTGCAAGTTGTTCCGCGTCGGCATGTCTCGAACGCATCGACACTCGGTCCCGACGACGGCGAGCCACTTGCCGAGCTCATGATGGTGGCGCGAGAAGTCGCTAGGAGCGAGGGAATCGCCGGTCGCGGACACCGGTTGCTGTTCAACGTAGGAAATGATGCGCGCAACACGATCCCCCACCTCCATCTGCACGTGCTCGGCGGCAGGCGCCTCGGGTGGCCGCCGGGGTGATTCCCCGTCGCGCTGGTAGTCTCGCGTCCAGAACGCCAGTGTCGCTCACCCAGGTCAAGATCCTCGTCCCCGGCAACCATTTGATGGTGAGCCTTCTCGGCCAGCGCGACGAGTTGCTGCGGCTCATCGAGGAAGCGTTCAACGGGACACGGATCGTGGTGCGGGGAAACGAGATCACCATCGAGGGCGAGGAGGCCGAGCGGGTGGGCCGGCTGTTCGACGAGCTCGTCGAGCTCCTCGAGCGTGGCCAGGGTTTCGACGCTTCTGATGTCGGACGCACGATAGCCATGGTCAAGGACGACGTGAGCCCCTTCGAGGTCATGACGACCGAGGTGTTGCGCTCTGCGAGAGGGCAAAGCGTCAGGCCGAAGACAGCTGGGCAGAAGCGCTACACCGACGCCATCGGCTCGAACGTGGTCACTTTCTGCATCGGCCCGGCGGGCACGGGAAAGTCGTATCTGGCTGTGGCTTTGGCGATCCAGGCCCTGCAGGCTCGGGAAGTTGACCGGATCATCCTGACGCGCCCTGCCGTGGAGGCCGGCGAACGCCTCGGCTTCCTCCCCGGTGACGTGATGGCCAAGGTCGACCCTTACCTGCGCCCGCTTTACGACGCTCTCTACGACCTGGTCGGTCCGGAAGGTGCGCAAAGGCTGCTCGAGCGCGGGACGATCGAGGTGGCTCCACTAGCGTTCATGCGCGGCCGCACTCTCAACCGAAGCTTCATCATCCTCGACGAAGCCCAGAACACCTCGCCCGAACAGATGAAGATGTTCCTCACACGTATCGGCTTTGGGTCGAAGGTGGTGGTGACAGGAGACGTGACCCAGATCGATGTGCCCGGTGGTCGCTCGGGTCTCACCGGTATGGAGTCAGTGCTCGGCGGCGTCACCGACGTGGCTTTCGTACACCTCTCTCGCCACGACGTGGTGAGGGCTCGCATCGTGGCGGACATAGTCCGCGCGTACGAGAGCCACGCCGATGGCTATTGACGTCTTCGCCGCTGACGAGCAGTCCGAGCACCCGGTCGACCTGGCGCGCTGGACACAGCTCGCGCGTTCGGTACTCGACGCACAAGCGTTGAAGGGGGACGTCGAGGTGTCTCTGTTGTTCGTGGACGAACCCGCCATCGCCCAGTTGCGCGAGCGCTTCCTCGGCGAGAGCGGCCCCACCGACGTCCTGGCTTTTCCTATCGACGCCGAGCCCGATCACGGCGGCAGGTCCCCGGACGAGGGCGGGACAGGTCCGGGGGGCGCTCTCGCCGGTGACGAAGACGACATACCGGTCCTCCTCGGAGACGTGGTCGTGTGCCCGTCGATAGCGGCGAAGAACGCGTCGGAGCGCTCAGTAGTGTTCGAGGACGAAGTGGCCCTCTTGGTCGTCCACGGCCTACTTCACCTTACGGGCATGGACCACGAAGCGGACGAAGAGTCCGAGCGTATGGAGCAACGAGAGCAGCAGCTGCTCGATCGTTTCTACCGCGGCTCGGGGTAAGCGCTCTCGTGACGCCCCTCAGAGCCGGCGGAGCGCTCGTCGCCGTCTCGCGGTTTCGATCGACCGACTGGGCCCTGCTCGCGGTGGTGGCCGTCCTCCTCTTGGCGGCCGCCGGCCTGGCGCTCGCCGAGACGAGCCTCACCCGCACCAGCAAGGTGAAGGCGATGTCTCTCGCGGACGAACGCCGCCGCGGGGCCCGTCAGCTGCTCAAGCTGGTGGAGCACCCTGAGCAGTTCTTGAACCCGGTGCTCCTGCTGGTGCTCGTCTCCCAGCTGGTGACCGCCACGCTCGTCGGGATCCTCGCCGAGCGTTGGTTCGGCGCGCTCGGGGTCATCGTGGCCATCGTGTTCGAAGTCATCATCATCTTCGTCTTGGCAGAAGCTCTTCCGAAGAACTGGGCGGTGCACAATCCTGAGCGCTCCGCATTGCTCGCTGCTCCTGTCATCGCGGCAGTGGTCAAGTTTCCGCCTTTCCGGGTGGTGTCGAACGGTTTGATCAACTTGGCCAACCTGCTCGTCGGGCAACGAGGCCGGCGGGTGGAGGTAAGCGAATCGGAGTTGCTGGCCATGGCGGACGTGGCCCTCGAGGATGAAGTCATAGAGACCGAGGAGCGCGCGCTGATCCACTCGGTTATCGAGTTCGGGGACACGATCGTGCGCGAAGTGATGGTGCCTCGTCCCGACATGTGCTCGGTCGAAGCACGGCGAACCGTGTCCGAGGCGCTGGGCATAGCCATGGCTGCGGGATACAGCAGGCTGCCTGTCTACTCGCAGAACATCGATGATGTGCTCGGTGTCGCCTACGCGAAGGACCTCGTGCGAGCTGAACGCGAAGGTTCTCGCGATGAGCCCGTGCAGGGCTTCGCACGCGAAGCACACTTCGTTCCCGAGACGAAACGGGTGTCTCGGCTCATGCGCGAGATGCAGGCATTGCAGTATCACCTGGCTATCGCGGTCGACGAGTACGGGGGGACGGCAGGGCTCGTCACCCTAGAGGACCTGATCGAGGAGCTCGTGGGGGAGATAGTCGACGAATACGACGTCGAGGAGCCTCCCGTCGAGCGTCTAGGTGCTGGGGAGCTATCGGTGGCAGGGCGCTTCGACGTCGACGAGCTAGGCGAGCTGGTCCACGCGGAGTTGCCCGAGGGCGATTGGGACACGGTGAGTGGTCTGTTCATCAACCTCCTCGGTCGCGTCCCCTGCGAGGGGGAGTCGGTCGAGGCGGGTGGGATACGGCTGGTGGCGGAGAAAGTGCAAGGGAATCGAATCGGCCGCGTCCGTGTCGTGCCTTCTGCAGCACCTTTCGAGCAAGGCGCAGGTCAAGGCTCCCCCGTCGAGCACGACTGAGATCTAGTCGCGTGGGCACCAATCCCGACCAAGACACCTCCCATGGCGACGACGCGCCGTCGAACCGATCAGCGCACGGTCGCAATGCCACAGAGGGCGAGAAGCGGAGCACAGGGAGCTTCCGCTCGGGGTTCGTCGCTGTGATCGGCCGGCCGAACGTCGGGAAGTCGACTCTCGTCAACCGGATCCTCGGGACCAAGGTGACCATCACTTCGCGCCGGCCGAACACGACTCGGCGATCGGTGCGCGGCGTGCTTCATCGTCCGGGGGTCCAAGCAGTGCTAGTGGACACCCCGGGCCTGCACCGGCCGCGCAGCGCCCTCGGGCGCCGCCTGAACGAACAGGTGGTCGAGGCCCTCTACGACTTGGACGTCGTAGTGGCGATGCTCGACGCCACCGCCCCTTTGGGTCCGGGCGATCGGCTCGTGCTCGAGCGGGCGGCGGCAGCGTGCGCATCGGGCTCAAAGCGCGAGCAGGGCCTGTACCGCCTGCACCACCTGCTAGTGGTAGTGAACAAGGTCGACCGCGCCACGTCTGCAGAGGTGCTGACTCAGCTATCCGCCGCGCACGAGGTCCTCAAGGGCGCGAAGAATGCAGGCACTTTGGATGCCTCGAGCATGAACGACGAGGTCCTCCAACATGCCTCGCCACACAGCGAAGAGCTTGACCGCGAGCAGGACCTGGGGGTGGAGTACTTCGCGGTGTCAGCCAGGTCCGGTCGAGGTGTCGATGAGCTCGTGGAGGCGGTGCTCGAGCGGCTGCCCGCGGGACCCCGGTATTTCCCCGACGACATGGTGAGCGACGTGTCTGAGACGTTCTGGGTGGCTGAGCTGGTTCGCGAGCAGTTGTTGGCGAAGGTGCGCGACGAGCTTCCGCACTCGATCGCATGTCGAGTCAGCGAGTGGGAGTGGCCTCGCGTTCGGGTTGAGATACTGGTCGAGCGAGAGTCACAGAAGGCGATAGTGATCGGGCGCGGGGGAGAGGTGCTCAAAGAAGTGGGTACCGCGGTGCGCGAGCAGTTACCGCCGGGTGCTTTCGTCGAGCTGCACGTGAGTGTGGAGAAGCGCTGGCAAGATCGCCCCGAGGCGCTCGATCGCCTCGGCTACTGACTTCTCGGCGTCGGGGGCGAGGCTCCATCCTCGCCCTTTTCCAGGCTCTGCGGATCGGGGTCCTGTACCGACAGTGCAGGCACGGAAGCGGCACGGATCGAGGCGAGGAAGGCGAAGGCCTCCTCCCGGCGCGTGGTGAAGCGCATGGGGGGCAAGCCGGCGCGCAGCGTGCGACCGTAGCTGGCGGTGGCAAGGCGACGGTCTAGCACGGCGACGAGGCCCGAGTCGGCTGTGCAGCGGATCAGGCGTCCCGCCCCCTGGGCGAGGAGCATGGCAGCGCGCGGCAGGTCTACCGACCTGAAGGCACCATCCCCGGCGCGTTCGCGGCGCGCCTGTATCAAAGGGTCGTCGGGCCGCGCGAACGGCAATCTGTCTATGGCGACCACACTCAGGGTCGGTCCCGGCACGTCCACGCCCTGCCAGAACGACATCGTGGCGAACAGGCATGCAGATTCCTCGACGCTGAACTGCTCCAGGAGCCTGGGCTTAGGCAAGTCGTTCTGCGCCAATACCATGAACTCGAGCCGTGGTCTTAGCGCTTCGACTGCTGCCTCCATGGCCCGCCAGCTCGTGAAGAGCGCCAACGTGCGTCCTCCTGCGGCGACGATCAGGCGGTGAAGCTCCGCTTGCACCGCTGTCTCGGCGCCAGGGCTTCGGCGGTCAGGCAGATCTGTCGGGCAGTACAGCAACGCGCAACGCTCATAGGGAAATGGGCTTCCGACGTCGACCCGGTCGGTCTGTGACTTGGGGAGACCGAGCGTCTCCTCTAGCAGGATGGGCACGGTGGCCGAGGTGAGCACTGCGGTCACCCTCGGCCAAAGTCGCGCTTCGAGCACCGGGCCCACCTCTGCGGGCGCCAGCCGCAGGGTCGGGATGCGGCCGGCGGTCCCGGCCTCCTCCACCCAGGCGATGTGGTCGTCTCCCGCCGTTTCGAGTGCCAAGAGCTCCTCGAGCAGGTGACCCGCCGACAGCAGCGCGCGCGTCCGCCGTCCGCCGTCTTGCTCACCGTCGCCCGTCTCGCTGTCGCCGCGGTGTCTCAGCGCCTCGACCAGGGCCTCGACACGGCCGCGCGCCAAAGCGAGCAACCTCTCGAGCTCGCCGTCACGAGTCGTGTCCTGCGGCGCGCGCGCTTCACCCACGCGGTCGATCAGCACGCGCATCCCCGACAGCGACCGCAGCTCTGCGTCGATCTGGTCGGCGACCTCGGACAGCGCATCGGCTACGGCCGCGTCGACATGACCGAGAAGGCCGCGTCCCACCGACGCGATGGCCCGCAGCCGGCCGGCGGAGAGCTCCACACCGAGGCCGGCGGTCATGATGTCCTCGACGGCGTGAGCTTCGTCGAAGACGAGCACTTCGTGGTCCGGCAGGACCGCGTTGTCGCTTGCGACGTGAGTGGCGTAGAGATGCGTGTTCACCACCACGACGTCCGAAGCCGCTGCGAGAGCTCGCGCCCGCTCCGCGAAGCACACAGGACCGCACGGGCACCGATAAGCCCCGGGGCACTCGCGTGCACCGACCGACAGCGCTGCCCACACGCGCGGATGAGGCTCGAAGTCGAGCTCGGAGCGATCGCCTGAAGCAGATCGCTCGGACCAATCGAGTATCCGGCGTGTCTGGGCGCCGAAGCTCCGGAGGCCGACCTTCTCGTCGTTGGGGCTCGTTTGCTCGTCTTGGGTTGCAATCTCGTCGAACATCTGCGCGTCCAGGCTCCGGCCGCTCACCTCTGCCAAGCGTTGGCGGCACAGGTAGTTGGAACGACCTTTCAGCACGGCGAAGGTGAAGCCGTTTCTCGGACCGTCCTGTGCGGCGAGGAAGGGTAGGTCTTTGTGGGCCAACTGATCCTGGAGCGCTTTCGTGGCAGTGGCTACCACGACCCGCCGACCCGACTGGACCGTCGCGAGCAGATAAGCCAGGGACTTTCCCGTACCGGTGCCCGCCTGCACGACGAGATGGCGACCCTCGTCGATCGCCGTGCTCACCCGCTCGGCCATCTCCACCTGGCCCGGTCGCTTCTCCGCGCCACCGGGCAAAGCGCACGTCACCTGTTCGAGCAGCCGAGCAATGCCTCGTTCGCAGGGCACAGGCGCGACCGTAATGCCAGGCAGTTCCGGTGGTGCGACGGCGGTGCCCTCGTGATGCGGGGAGTCCGTGCCACCGGGTTCTGCCAGTGGCTAAAGTGTAGAAGCGCTTGGTTCGGTCACGCAGGGCCTTGCGTCGTCGTGGGTTGACGCTTCTGTCTCCCAGGTTCAGTTTCATGCGTGGAGAGAGAGGCAAGACCAAATGCCTGAAGGCACTGTGAAGTGGTTCAACTCGACGAAGGGTTACGGCTTCGTCACCCCTGATGACGGCTCGCCTGACGTGTTCGTCCACTTCTCGGCTATTGAGGGCACGGGATACCGTGAGCTCGTTGAGGGAGAGAGGGTCGACTTCGAGTCGACCAGCGGGGCCAAGGGTCCCCAGGCGACCAAGGTGCGCCGCCTCTGAACCCGATGACTGTCCTCTCGGGGTCAGTTGCCTGAAACGAGGCGGCTCCGGCCGCCTCGTTCTCGCGTTTGTCCGTGTGAGAGTCCCCTGTTGGCAGGGTCCTTGCCTGCTGGCAGGGTCCTTGCGCTCATGGGCAGTTCCTAGATCCAACCCGGCGTTGCTCGAGAATCTGGGAGACCCGTGCTTCAGCAACTAGTTTCGGGGCGTGTGTTGCTCCGTCGAGCAGGCCGCGCAAGAAGGGCTCGACCTGGGTCGCGTCCCGGTGCATGTTGCCTGCGTCATGGACGGCAACGGCCGGTGGGCGGCCCAGCGAGGCCTGCCGCGCACCGAGGGCCACGCAGCAGGCGAGGAGGCGCTGCTCGACACGGTGAACGGAGCGCTCGAGATCGGGATCGAGTGGCTGACGATGTTCGCCTTCTCCACGGAGAACTGGCACCGGCCGCGCGACGAGGTGCGATACCTGATGGGTTTCAACGAATCGCTTCTCGTGCGTCGCCGTGACGAATTGCACGAGAAGGGCGTGAGGATCCGCTTCGCAGGGCGCCGGGATTGGAGGGTGCCGAGGCGCGTCATCAGGCGCATGGACGAGTCGGCGGCTCTCACCGCCGCGAACAGGCGAATGACCCTGACGATGGCCTTCAACTACGGGGGTAGGGCCGAGATCGTTGACGCAGTCAAGGCGCTCGTAGCCGCCGGGATTCCCGCAGCGCGCGTCGACGAGCGCGCGTTGCACACTCACCTCTACTTCCCCGACATGCCCGATCCCGATCTGGTGATCCGCACGTCGGGGGAATATCGCATCTCGAACTTCTTGCTGTGGCAGCTCGCGTACTCGGAGCTGGTCTTCACTGACACGCTGTGGCCCGATTTTCGCCACCACCACCTCTTCGAGGCCGTCTGCGAGTACCAGCGCCGCGAACGGCGCTTTGGGCAGCTGCACGGGCGTGCGAATCGGTGACCTTCCGCGAAGCGACGAGCCGCCGGGGATCGTGGTGTCGGGCCGCGTGGTGGCGAGCCTTGTGGTGTCGGGCATGCGAGCGAGACAATGAGTCGAGACAATGAGTAGAGCGCTCGGTTCATGGGCGCCTTCGAAGAGGGCGCTGGAGTGAGCCTCTATCGCGACGAAGGCGTGGTTCTTCGCTCCCTGCGACTTGGTGAAGCGGACCGGATCGTCACGATGATCACCAAGGGACATGGCAAGGTGCGCGCCGTCGCCAAAGGCGTTCGCCGTACCACCTCGAAGTTCGGTGGTCGCCTCGAGCCCCTGAGCCATGTCGCGCTGCAGTGCTGGAGCGGCCGCGAGCTCGACACGGTCACCCAGGTGGAAGTTCTCGACGGCTTCAGGTCTGTGCGTGAGGACCTGGTTCGTGTGGGCAAAGCCTTCACCTTGCTAGAGGTTGCGGACCAACTGGCTCAGGAGCGTCACTACAACCCGCGGCTCTACGAGACGCTGGTAGGCGCCCTGAGGTCGCTCGACAATGCCGACACCCCCCTCTTGGTGGCTGCATTCTGTTTGAAGGTGCTCGCCCTGGAGGGTTCTGCGCCGATCGTCGACCGCTGCGCGTCGTGCGGTTCCACATCCGAACTCATGGCCTTCGACCTCGTCGAGGGAGGTGTGCTGTGCAGGTCGTGCCGCCGCGGGCGTCCGGTCTCCGCGGGCGCACTCGACGTGGTACGACGCGTCCTGGGCGGCGGGCTTGCGTCAGTGTTGGCGGAACCTGCTGGGCCGTCGACAGACGAGGTGACCGACCTGGCGACCGAGGCGATGGAGGTCCACCTCGACCGCCGGCTGCGCAGCCTGAGATCGAGCCCCACCGGATAGCGACGCGCATTGGCGTGCCAGATAACCTTGCCCGGATGACCGCGAAGGCTGCAGTGTCCGAGACCGAACGAGGAGATACGCCCGACGACCTGATGGAACGCATAGTCAACCTGTGCAAGCGGCGCGGGTTCATCTTCCCCTCGGCGGAGATCTATGGAGGCTTCCGCTCGACCTACGACTACGGCCCCCTCGGCGTCAACATGCTTCGCAATGTGAAGGAGGCCTGGTGGCGTTCGATGGTCCAGATGCGCGACGACGTCGTGGGGATCGACGCGGCGATCCTCTCACCTGGTCAGATCTGGGAGGCCTCCGGCCACCTGTCGACCTTCACAGATCCTCTCGTGGACTGCCGGAACTGCCATGAGCGATGGCGGGCGGACAAGATCGCGGGCACATGCCCGAATTGCGGCTCGAACAACCTCACCGAGCCACGTGCCTTTCACCTGATGTTCAAGACGCACGCGGGTCCGGTGGAGGAGGACTCCTCGGTCGCGTACCTGCGTCCCGAGACGGCCCAGGGCATGTTCGTCAACTTCCTGAACGTGCTTCAGACCACCCGCAAGAAGCCGCCTTTCGGGATCGCGCAGATGGGCAAGTCGTTTCGCAACGAGATCACCCCTCAGAACTTCGTCTTCCGCACCCGCGAATTCGAGCAAATGGAGATGGAGTACTTCGTGCCACCTACCGAGGGGCAGAAGTGGTTCGATTACTGGACCTCCGAGCGCATGCGTTGGTACTCGGACCTGGGCATCCCCGCCGATCGTCTGCGCCTGCGCAACCACGAACCCGACGAGCTGTCGCATTACTCGGTGGCCACGGCCGACGTGGAGTTCCTGTTCCCGTGGGGTTGGGACGAGCTGGAGGGGATCGCAAACCGCACCGACTACGACCTTCGGGCCCACGCCGAGCGCTCAGGCGAGAAGCTCGAGTACTTCGACCAGGCGACGGGCCAGCGCTACGTGCCGCATGTGATCGAGCCCTCTGCGGGGGCCACCCGCACGATGATGGCCTTCCTGATCGCCGCCTACGACGAGGACGAGGTCTCCGGTGACAAAAGAGCGCTGCTTCGCCTCGACCCACGGCTCTCTCCCTATCAGGTGGCGGTACTTCCTCTGTCGAAGAACGATGCACTCGAGCCGCTGTCGCGCGAGGTACTGGATCTGCTCCGATCCATGTGCATCTGCGACTACGACGTGACCCAGTCGATCGGGCGGCGCTACCGGCGTCAGGACGAGGTCGGCACCCCCTGGTGTGTGACGGTCGACTTCGACTCGGTCAGCGACCGGGCGGTGACCGTGCGCGACCGTGACACGACAGCCCAAGTCCGCGTGCCCATTGCCGACCTGGTGACTGAGATCACGGGCCGTTTTCGCCGCTGAGGTCTTGGTCCAGCGTCGCCTGCGGTACCTTCCTGGTTGTGGCTATCTCGGAGGAGGATGTCGCCCACGTCCGTGCCGCAACGGACATGGTGGCGCTCATCGGCGAGCACGGGGCGCTCAAACGTCAGGGAACGAGGTGGGTCGGGCTCTGCCCGTTTCACCAGGAGAAGACACCTTCGTTCAGCGTCAACGCGGAAATGGGCGTCTACTACTGTTTCGGATGCCAGCGCTCTGGTGACGCCATCACCTTCCTGCGTGAGATCGACCACCTGGATTTCGTCGATGCGGTGCGCGCGCTCGCCGAGCGTGCAGGCATCACGATCACCGAGGACGCCGCGGCTTCGGGCGACCGCAAGCGACGCGCCGTGTTGCTCTCGGCTCTCTCTGAGGCTGTCACCTTCTACCACGAGCGGCTTCTATCGGCTCACGATGCCGGTCCGGCGCGTGACTACTTGCGATCGCGTGGATATGACGGCGATGTCGTCAGGCGCTTCCAACTTGGTTGGGCACCCGACGACTGGGACGCGCTGGCATGTCATCTGGCTGTGCCCGACAAAGTGCTGGTCGATGCTGGACTTGGCTTCGTCAATCGACTCGGGCGCCAGCAGGACGCCTTTCGTGCCCGGGTGATCTTCCCGATCTTCGACCCTTCAGGCAAAGCAGTTGCCCTGGGCGGCCGAGTCCTGCCAAGGCGTGCTGCGGGCTCCGATGCCCCCTCCGAGCCCAAGTACAAGAACTCACAGGAGGGTCCCGTCTACTCCAAGCGTCGCACCCTGTACGGGCTGAATTGGGCGAAGCAGGACGTGGTGGCGAGCGGAGAGGTCGTCGTGTGCGAGGGGTACACGGATGTGATCGCGTTCTTCTTGGCGGGGCTGCCAAGAGCGGTGGCGACCTGTGGCACCGCTTTGGGCGAGGAGCATTTTCGGCTCCTGCGCAACTTCGCCCGGAGGGTGGTCCTGGCCTACGACGCCGACGCCGCCGGTCAGGCCGGTGCAGGTCGAGTCTACGAGTGGGAGCGGCACCACGAGGTGGACGTTGCAGTTGCTGCGCTCCCGCCGGGAACCGATCCGGCGGATCTGGCCATGGAGGATCCTGCTGCGCTGCGAAAAGCTGTTTCGGAGGCGCAACCGTTCCTGGGTTTCAGGGTCGATCGGGTCCTCGAGGAGGCGGATCTTCGTACCGCCGAGGGGAGGGTCAAAGCGGCTGAGGCGGCAATGGCGGTCGTCGCCGAGCATCCCAACGAATTGGTGCGTGACCAGTACCTAATGGTCGTAGCGGACCGCACCCGGCTCGAATCTCAGGCGCTCAGGGCGCTGGGCGACCGCCTCGACAGCCGAAGCACGCTTCCAAAGACAGGCGGGCGAGACCGCGTTGTCCACAGGCGTGACGCAGAGGCAGAGCGCGACACCGGGGCACCCACCTCCATCCGGCCTCAGCGGTCATCCGGCGGCGAGACACAGAAAGCCGGGCTCGAGGCACTGCGGCTGGCTGTCCACAATCGCGAGCTCATGACCCAAAGGCTCGAACCGGTGCTGTTCTCAGATCCGATGCAACGAACGGCATACGAGGTTCTCTTGGCGTCGGGAAGCTTGCACGAAGCGATAGAACTGGCCGAGGAGCGGCAGGCGGACGTCGCCGGCCTCCTGCGCAGGCTGGCGGTGGAAGAACCATCGGCCGATGTCGACGGAGTGGTGGTACAGCTGGTGCGATTCGCATCGCGCAGAGCGCTTGCCGAGATCGACGCTCAGGCAAGGTTGTCCCCGGAGAGATTCATCGAGCTCGTGGCGTTGTCGTCGCGCGTGAAGAAAATCGTCGAAGAGCTCGATGACCCCGAGCTCGTTACCGCGGCAGTAGACCGGTTGCTAGCCTGGTTGGTGGAACGCGGCGAGGAGATCGCATGAGCAAGGTTCACCCGCCGGTCGGTGGTGCGTGGTCGGCACCTGACGGAATCGTTGACGAGGGGTTCGAGGAGCTGCTCGCCGTCGGTCGACGGCGCGGTTACCTCACGCAGGATGATCTGATTCTGGTGCTCCAGGCGGTGGAACTCAGTCACGACGTGATCGAGGATGTCGTGTCGCGTGTGCGCACGGAGGGCATCGAGTACCTCGAAGAGGCGCGTCGCGACGTTGCACCTGTGGTGCTGGCTGAAGCGGTCGCAGAGGCCGTCGCAGAGGTGGCAGTCGGTACGGGACTGCCCGACGAGCTCGCCGATATCGACGAAGCGGAGGACGAGACGGATCAAGCGGTGGACGAAGTGGAGAAGGCTGAAGAAGACCCAACGATTGCGGCTTCTTCTGACGTGGATCCGCCGATTGGCAGGGACGGCGACGTGACAAAAGCCGAGAGGCGCCTGCTGAGACGCCGGCGACGCCGGGCGGCAGAGCGCGATCCGAGTGACGCTGTCATGGACCGCCAGCGCAAGTTACCTGGTCGCGGAAGGATCGCCTCGTACACGTCATCGGAACGCAGCGGGGGCACTGCGGCTGACCCCGTCCATGCGTACCTGAAGGAGATAGGGAAGGTTCCGCTTCTCACGGCCGACCTCGAGGTGGAGCTAGCCAGGCGGATGGAGGCCGGCAACGCGGCATCAGAGGAGCTGGCAAGGAGGATCGAGGCAGGTAACGCTGCTGCAGAGGCGCTGGCGCGCACCAAGAGCGTCACCGAGACGGGGTTGCCCCCTGATGGGCAGTCTCGTGCGCGAGTGGCTTCCGCCACTCAGCCGCGCGCCGAAGAACGAACCAAGCTCCGCAGTCAGGTGCGCAGGGGACAGCAAGCCAAGGAAGCGCTCATAGAAGCGAACCTCAGGTTGGTAGTTTCAATCGCCAAGCGGTATCGCAACCGGGGTCTCGCTTTCCTCGACCTCATTCAAGAGGGAAATCTAGGTCTCATGCGTGCGGTCGAAAAGTTCGACTACACGAAGGGGTTCAAGTTCTCGACCTATGCCACGTGGTGGATCCGCCAAGCGATCACGCGCGCGTTGGCCGACCAGGGAAGGACGATACGGATCCCGGTTCACATGGTCGAGACCATCAACAAGGTTGCTAGGGTCCAGCGCCAGCTGCTCCAGGAACTTGGACGCGAACCGACTGCCGAGGAGATCGCAGCGAGGGTGGAGTTCCCGATCGAGCGCGTGCGGGAGATCCAGCGCATCAACCAGGAGACCGTCTCGCTGGAGCAGCCGATGGGAGACGAAGAGGATTTCAGCCTGTCGGACCTCATCGAGGACCACGGAGCCGAAGTCCCGGACGACGCGGCGACACGTTCGATGCTCCACGAAGCGGTGCGTGACGCGTTGGCCACTTTGCCCAAGCGCGAACGCGAGGTCATGGAATTGCGCTTCGGCCTCGAAGATGGCCGCGTGCGGACGCTGGAGGAGGTGGGAAAGGCTTTTGGTGTCACCCGTGAGCGGATCCGCCAGATCGAGGCGAAGACGCTTGCCAAGCTGCGACACCCGAATGCTGCCCAGCCGCTGCGGGACTTCCTCGATGAGACCTGAGGAGGTCTGTGATCCGCTGCCCTGGGAGGGGAATCGACCGGGGCCCAAGGCGTGAGGACGGCCGCTGCTATCTTCGGACAGCGTTGGAGAGCGCGATTCCGGGGTAGCTCAATCGGCAGAGCAAGCGGCTGTTAACCGCTAGGTTGAGAGTTCGAGTCTCTCCCCCGGAGCCGAACACCGGAGCCGAACCCGGTGGTCGTCACAGGCGTGATCACCGCGTGCTCGAGGAGCGGTGCCCGCGCGGAGGGACCTGGCAAGAGCCATGCGGGTGTGATAGGTCCCTACATGAGCGACATGATCCATTGGATCGAAGACCGTTTCGCGAACCAAGTGGCTCCCGATCCGCATGCGCCTGGGAATGTGCCGGGCGTACAGAACGGGCGCACAGGGCGGGCGTACGGGAGGCGTACAGGAGCAGAGCTGCTAAGCCTGAGACGGATCCTTCGCCGAGAGTGTCGCGGCATACAGGGGCTGTAGCTCAGTGGTCAGAGCAGGGGACTCATAATCCCTGGGTCGCAGGTTCGATCCCTGCCAGCCCCACCAGCCTGTGTGTTGCTTCGGCTGACCTCCAACGTTTCGTAGTCGGGTGATGCCCGACAAGTGTTCGGGTGATGCCCGACAAGTGTTCGGTTGATGCCCGAAACCACCCCACCAGTTCAGCCCCACCGGTGTGCCGACCCCACCAGAATCTCCAACTGGATGATCCATGCGCGCTTCGACCAAGAGTTGCTCGGCATGCTCGCGAGTCTTCCGTCCCCACCGGCTGATCGGGCAGGCGATCGACGATCAGCGCCTTGGGCAAGGTGACTCCGCCTGCTGCCGCGTGGACCACGCCCACACGGCCAAGAGGCAGATACCGGCTAGAGCGAGAGAGTCACCCGCGATCGGCGTCAGGGGCCCGAGCAGGATCCCCAAACCTTTCCACCAGTAGGGTGCGGCAATTGCAACAACGGTGAGTCCGCACAGACCTGTCCGGACGGCGCGGGGCACACCCGGGCAGACGATCACCACGGGGGCGAGGACGACCCAGGACCAGTGGTGGGTCCAGGAGATCGGCGATACCAGCAGACCCGCCACCGCCATGACGAACAACGCGGGGAGCACTGAGTATTCCGGTCCCAGGATCCGAAGGACTATGTAGCTGGCGACGGCCAGAGTGAGCAGCCCGAGAAATGCCCACAGGACCGTGGAGGTAGCACCCGTGATGTGCATGCGGGCGATGATCCCGCTCCAGGACTGGTTGCTGACGTAGGCAGGAGGTCCTATGTGCTGGGATTCCCGGCGCAGGTGGAAGAAATAGCGGGCCGACCCGCCGGGCATGATCAACCAGCTTCCCCCCACCAGGGCCGCGAAGGTGACGATGCTGCGGCGTACCGCTCGCCAATCGCGGTCGAGTGCCAACAAGAGCACGAAGACGAGCGGCGTTAGCTTGATGGCGGCGGCCACCCCTACGAGCATGCCGCGGGCCCGGGCACGCCTGCGCAGGACGTCGAACGTCACCAGCGCGATGAGGAAGATGTTGATCTGGCCGAAGTCGAAGTCTGAGCGCACGGGCTCGAGAACGATGAACGCTAGACCTGCCACCAGTGCAGAGACGGCCACGCGCCGCATCGCGTCGGTGGTGAACCGGCTGCCCGGCAGCGCATCCTGCAGGCCCACGGAGACGATGGCGGTCAGGGCGCAGACGTTGCCCACGGCCCAGAGGTAGGCAACCAGGCGGAACGGCAGGACCGAGAGCGGGCTCACGATCAGCAGCCCGAAGGGGGGGTAGGTGGCGTCGAGGTGGATCGGCGGATAGCCAATGTCGTAAGGGTTGCGACCGAGTAGCACGTTGTGTCCGGCACCCAGATAGATCTGCAGGTCGACGAAGCCGAGATGATTGCCGTGTTGGTTCCAAAGGAATTCCTGGCCGAAAACGACGAACAGCACGACGGCTGCGGCGACCATCATGACCGAGGTGGGCACCTCGCTGGCGCGTAGGTACCATCGCTTCAGCGCGCGCCGGCCAACCGAGAGTCGCAAACGCTCTCCTCCTAGTGATCCCAGCGGCCATGAGGCGGAGGGGGCCCGGTGCACCGCCTTGTTCGGCTCAGACAAGGACCCTATTCCCGCGGCCTTCTACGCGGAAGCCGAAGGCGGCCCGAGAAGCATTGGCAACGTTCGTTCCGTGACCGGCCACGCTTCCCCTAGCGGTCCTCTCTGAAGCTGCTACCGGGGTTCTCCCGGGCTCGGCGGCTAACGTCGGGTTGCCCATGACCCAACTACTCCACGTGTTGCGCGGGTCCCCACGTGACGAGCGCTCGGGGCGCCCGGTCACCGGTGAGCCGCAGCCGCGCTGGCAAGCGCTCGTCAAGGTGTCCAAGTTGTCACTGCGGCCGGCGGCCATCGCGGTGTTGTCACGGGTGGGGGTACTTCTCGTGGCCGGCGCCGTCTCTCAAGTCGCCAAGCAACCGCTGCGCGTCTCCCTCGTGGACTGGGACAGCAAGTGGTACGTCGCCGCGGCGGCCGGTTACCCGCACCATCTGCTCCCCGGAAGGGGCAACTCCGCCCAGTCCCAGCTCGGGTTCTTCCCGATGCTTCCCCTGCTCATCCGCCTCGTCCATATCGTGCTCACCACCGACTACGCGCGGTCCGGCCTGCTCGTCACCTTCGCCACGAGCATTACGGCAGCGGTAGCGGTTTGGTGGATGCTGCGCGACACCGAAGGCCCCGATGGCGCCAGTCGGGGTACGGCCATGGTGCTGTTCTCTCCGGGCGCGTTCACGATGAGCATGGTCTACAGCGAAGGTCTGCTGATCACCGTTATGGCGGGCTGCTTCATGGCCCTTCGCCGCAAGCGATGGGTCACCGCGGGAGCGTTGGCCGCCGTGGCCAGTGCCACCGATCCTCTGGGAACGATGGCGATCGTTCCCTGCGCCGTCGTGGCGTGGAAGGCGATACGCCGCGACGGCGAGAGTCGCTCCCTGGCCGCACCGCTGCTGGCACCGGTCGGAGTGCTCGGGTTCTTCGCCTTCCTCTGGGCATGGGTCGGCACTCCCTTCGCATGGTTCATCGCCCAACGCCGGGGGTGGCAGGGGGGCGTACCCGGTGCGAGCATCCCGGGCGTGTTCAGCTGGCTGTATGACCACGGATTCAGCGACATCAACGACACCGTCAAGGCCTTCAGCGCGATCACGGTGGCCGTGCTGTTGGTGCTCCTGATTCGGAGCCGGCCCGAAACCATTCTCCTCGCCTACGTAGTGGCTGTCCTGGCATTCTCGGCGGCATCGCCGGTCATCGGCTGGACGCCACGAGTGGCGCTGCGAGCCTTCCCGCTGCTCGCGGTGCTCGGCGCCCGCGCTCCTAAGTCATGGTTCGGCCCCATAGTCGGTGTCTCGGGGTTGGTCATGGCAGCGTTGGCCGTGGTGTCTTGGGGCAACGGGATCATTCCGTTCACACCTTGACCCGAGCGGTCTCGAGGTTCGCGCCGATGCCGAAGAGGCGCCGGTCACCAGGCACGTGGAGGTCTCCGAAGGCGTCGGGAGTGCCATGGGCCGATGGCAGGCATCCGATGCTTGCCTTGGCCAGGGACAATCTCTGCGGCACTCGGCTTACGGCCCTCTTGATGGCCCTCCCGGCGACGCGAATTGGGACTCTGATGGCCGCCGACTGGTGCGAACATGCTGACGGTGGCAGCCTTTGTCACCGCTCGAAGAGCCGTGGGAGAACTGTGGGAGGAAGACCATGAGCCGGTTCAGCTATGTCCGCTTCTTCGAGGAGATAGGAATCGATGACGTCTCACTGGTGGGAGGCAAGAACGCGTCACTGGGGGAGATGTTTCGCAAACTGTCGTCCGAAGGTGTGATCGTACCGAACGGCTTCGCCATCACCGCTGACGCTTATAGGCACGTGCTCGACGAGGCCGGCGCATGGGGTGACTTGCATGCCGCGCTCGACAGCCTCGATCCGACCGATGTCTCGGATCTCGCGTCTTGCGGAAAGAGCGCCCGGGAGATCGTCTACAACGCGGGCCTACCAGAGGACCTCGTGAGCGAGATCATCTCCGCCCACCGGAAGCTCAAGGAGGAGTACGGCGAAGACGTGAGTCTCGCGGTGCGGAGCTCTGCCACAGCCGAAGACCTACCGAGCGCCAGCTTTGCCGGCCAGCAGGAGACGTACTTGAACATCCAAGGCGACGAGAACCTGCTCGAAGCGTGCCGCAAGTGTTTTGCCAGCCTATTCATGGACCGGGCGATCCATTACCGCATTGACCAGGGGTTCGACCAATTCAAAGTGGCGTTGTCCATTGGTGTGATGAAGATGGTGCGTTCCGACCTGGCCGCGTCGGGAGTGATGTTCTCGCTGGACACCGAATCAGGTTTTCGTGACGTGGTGTTCATCACCGGGGCCTACGGTCTCGGTGAGAACGTCGTCCAGGGATCGGTGGAGCCAGACGAGTTCTACGTCCACAAACCGACGCTCTCTCAGGGCCACCGAACCGTCCTGCGTCACCTGCTCGGTGAAAAGGCAGTGAAGATGGTCTTCGTAGAAGGTCAGGCGGATCGCACCACTCGCAACATCCCTACCCCCGAGGCTGACCGGGCCCGCTACTGCATCAGCGATGATGAGGCGCTCGAGCTCGCCGAATACGCATGCAAGATCGAGCGCCATTACGGCCGGCCTATGGACATGGAGTGGGCGAAGGACGGCGTCGATGGCCGCCTCTACATGGTCCAAGCTCGGCCCGAGACCGTCGCCTCCCAGCGGAAGGTGACGACGCTGGAGAGCTACGCGATCGAAGGGCAAGGTGAGGTCATAGTCGAGGGCCGCTCCGTGGGAGAGAAGATCGCGTCGGGCGCCGCCCGCTTCATCAAGGACCCGACTCACCTGTCGGAGTTCAAGGCTGGCGAGGTATTGGTGGCGGAAATCACGACGCCCGACTGGGAGCCCGTGATGAAGACCGCCTCAGCGATCGTGACGAGTCATGGCGGGCGCACCTGCCACGCCGCGATCATCGCGCGCGAACTGGGAATCCCCGCCGTAGTCGGTGCTCGCGACGCCACCACCCGTGTTCCAAGCGGCGACACCGTCACCGTGTCTTGTGCCGAGGGTGATGTCGGTCGCGTCTATCGAGGCGAGGTGCCGTTCAAGGTGGAACGCACAGAGGTGGCTGACCTGCCGCGGCCGGCGACGAAGATAATGCTCAATCTGGGAAACCCGGACATTGCGTTCAAGAGCTCGTTCTTACCGAACGACGGCGTGGGGCTCGCACGTATGGAGTTCATCATCAGCGAGTCGATCAAGGCGCACCCGATGGCTCTGATCCACCCGGAGAAGGTGACCGATCCCTCTGCTCGGGAGAATCTTGCTCAGCTCATCCGTGGATACCCCGACGGCGAGAGCTTCTTCGTGGAGCGCTTGTCCGAAGGAATCGGGACCATCGCGGCAGCCTTCTGGCCGAAACCAGTCGTCGTGAGAATGTCGGACTTCAAGACCAACGAGTACGCGGCACTGGTCGGGGGCGCTGCCTTCGAACCTCACGAGGACAATCCGATGCTCGGCTTTCGCGGTGCTTCGCGCTATGCGCATCCCGCTTATGCAGAGGGATTCGCACTCGAGTGCCGGGCCATGAAGCGTGTGCGCGAAGAAATGGGGCTTACGAACGTGATCCTCATGCTTCCCTTCGTGCGTCGTGTGCGCGAGGCCGAGCAGGTGTTGGCGAAGATGGCGGAGCTAGGGCTCCGACGCGGGGAGAACGGACTGAAGGTCTACGCCATGTGCGAGATCCCGAACAACGTCGTCCTCATCGACCAGTTTGCCCAGCACTTCGACGGTTTCTCGATCGGCTCGAACGACCTGACGCAGCTCACCCTGGGAGTCGACCGTGACAGCGAGATCCTCGCGTCCGACTTCGACGAGCGCGACGAAGGTGTGAAGGAGATGATTCGCCTGGCTGTCGAGGGATGCCGTCGCAACGGCATCCATTCGGGGCTGTGCGGACAAGCACCATCGGACTACCCGGACATGGCCGAGTACCTGGTCGAGATCGGCATCGACTCGATGAGCCTGAATCCTGACACCGTGCTCAAGACGACACGGCAGGTGCTGGAGGTGGAGAGTCGCCTGGGCCGCACCCGAAGCGTCTAGGTCGCGCGGTCGGCGTCAGGGCTCTTGTAGCCAGCTGCGATCAAGATCGGAGATCGCCGGGCAGCCCAACAACGAGAGCGTTCTGCTCATCTCGCTGCTGAAGATGTCGAGCATCCGCTCCACCCCCGCCTCGCCTGCAGCGGCGAGCGCGTACAGGTAAGGACGGCCCACTAACACCGCACGCGCTCCAATGGCGAGTGCCTTTATGACATCACCGCCGCGCCGCACTCCACCATCTACGAGGACCTCCAGCCTGTCTCCTACGGCGGCGACGACCTCGGGCAGGACCCGCATCGTGGCGGGGGCACTTTCGAGCTGGCGCCCACCGTGGTTCGATACCACGACCGCGTCGGCCCCGGCTTCGGACGCCAGGACGGCGTCGTCGCCCGAGAGCACCCCCTTCACCAGGAGAGGGCCGGACCAGCGGCTTCGGATCCACGCGATGTCATCCCAGGTGAAAGGCGACGCCAACATCACCACCGCACCTGCTGCGGATGCCGCCCCGACGGGTCTTGTACCGGGGCCGTCTGCCGACCGTGCGACTGTTCGCGAAGTCGTAACAGGTGACCCGGGTGCCCTGGCGAACAGCCTCATTCCGCTGCGGAACATGCGGAGGCTCCAACCAGGGTGGGCGAGCATCTGTGGGCCCAGGCGAAGAGCCGATCGTGCATCGATCCGAGGTGACTCCGCCACGCCGTTTCGAACGTCGCGCTCTCGATTGCCCAGAGTAGGCGTGTCTACGGTGACGACGAGGTCCTCGAACCCCGCGGCAGCCGCCCGGTCCATCAGTTGCTCGGCCGTGTCGCGCTCGGCGGCGTACAGCTGGAACCATCGTGGTCCTGGCTCGCTGGCCAAGGTCTCGAGAGGGGTGCCGGCCACGGCGCTCAGCACCGACACAGTCCCTGCCCGCTTTGCGGCTCGCGCAGCGCCGAGCGCGCCGTCGGGGTGCATGAGCTGGACCAGACCGCAAGGGGCGAGCAACACGGGCAGCTCGACGGGCGTGCCGAGGACCGTCGTGTCGAGCCGCGGTCGGCCGACCTTCACTGCCATGCGCGGACGGAACGCGATCTCGCGAAACGCCCGCTCGTTCTCTTCCATTGTGACTTCGTCTTCGGCGCCGCCGTCGATGTAGTCGAATACCGCCCTTGGAAGGGTGCGCCGGGCGAGACGTCGCGCGTCTGCAACATTGTGAATGCGAGCAGCTGTTGGCATCGGTCGCGCCACCATACTCAAGCCTCAGCTCGGCATTGCAGTTTGGACGTCAATCCGAGCTCGAAGCTTCGGCCTCCTCCGCGGTCGTAGGGGTGCTCGGGAACGTTGGCGGCGGCGGAGGCTCAAAGGCGGCTGTTGGCGGAGGCCGAGGTTGTTGGCGAGGCTGAGGCGGAAGCTGAGGTTGTTGCCGAGGGGGAGGCGGAGGCTGGGACCGGGACTAGGCCGAGGTTGCCGAGGGGATCGTGTTGATCTCATCGGACAGCCGCGGCCCCCGATGGTCTCATGCGCCGACCGCGCATTTGGTAAGAAGTACTCCGTGCCCGAAGTGCCGATGGACATCGAACAGTTCTACGAGGCCGACGAGCGCCGCCGTCGCTCTGAGGAGATCGAGCTGGGGACCGAGTGGTGTGACACGGACGGCGCTCGCTACGAGCTGTCCTGGGTGGCTGACACGGGCGAGCTCTACGTCATGCGCGAGCCCGACGTGCCGATGACAGAGGATCCGTTCGGTGACTTGTACCCTTCCCGGGTTCGAACCGACTCGGTGACAGTGGCCGTGGTGGGCTGGATTCCTGACCGCGATCAGATGGAAGAGGTGCTCGAGGGTTGGGAGTCGGCGATGACAGAACCGAACAGCATCAGATGGCTGGCGGATCGCCTCCGCGAGCGAGAGGTTCCCCGGCAGCCGGGGACGGCTGATCTGCCGCCGAATTCGGTGCCCCAGGAGGGTCGCCGACCCCGCTGATCCAGGCGGTGGGCCCCCGGTCTCGTCGGCCCATTCGCAAGGCTCCAACCCCTGCGCTGGCAGTGGCCCCCTTGGGGCGCCCATACTCTGTGGGTGCGAGCGCCAACAAGTGTTCTGTCGTACGCGCTGCTCGGGTTGCTGGTGCTGTTCTGTGCCGGCGCCATCGTGCTGTCGCTGCTCACGGCCCCGACCATTGCCCAACAGCAGCTGCAGGGCGCGGCCAGCAACACGGTGGCCGCTTCGAGCTTCGTGCTCACCGACAGGACCACGGTCACAGCGCCCCGCCAGTCAACGGCTCTAGGAGGCAGAACCGTCGAGAGCAACTCGGCAAGAATCGAGTACCAGGCCCCTGACCGAGTCTTCGAGAAGACGCTCGAGCCCACGGGGCAGTCAGTCAGCGTGCTGTTGATCGACGGTAACCGCTACGAAAGGATTGGAAGCGGTCCGTGGTCCGAGCTTCCCACGGCCTCACAGTCGGGAAGTCCCGGTGGTGCCCAAGTGGTGGGAGAGATGATGGCTCTCCTGCGGCCATTGGCCGGCGCCACCTCGGTCGTGCGAAGCGGCTCGAGCTATCGGTTCGTCCCCGGGAACCGAGAGACCCTTCTGACGAGCATCTTCGGGCAGGCGGTCCCACAGCTGTCGTCTGTCGAATTCTCGGCAGTCCTCAAGGGGGAGTTCGTGAGGAACGAGCGGATCGTGGCCACACGAGCTAGCGAGCACATCACGATCGACTTCGGTTTCCTCTCAATCGGGGAACTGCCTCCGATCAAGACCCCACACGTCGCTAGACCTTGAGAATCACCGTCGATACGGCGGATCGGGCGAACGGACCGTCGACGGACGCCAGTTGTCTGGAGTTCGTCATGGACGCTCGTAGCGCCCGTCGCGTTCGGGGCGCGTGACGTTGCCGTCGCGCACATCTCGATGTCTTGACGATGACCGCTCCGGGCAGCGCTGCGCCCAGATCCTAAAGTGTTATTCCCCGAGCCACCCCGGTGCCGCTTCGAGCAGGTGTCGACTCACCGCAAGACATCTGTCGAACACCTCGCACAACAGCTCTTCTCCTCCGAGGACTCGAGCAAGGGAAACGGGATAGCGCGCCACAATGGACAGCCGTCGCTCGGGTGCGTCGGTGGCCGAGGCGAACGAGTCGATCGCCGAGACCTCCAGAGGCAGGTCGATTCCACCCACGCCGGCGAGGTCGATGGCGAGACGCAGCAGATCGGGGCCCTGGGGAAGCGGAGGCAGCCCCCATGTGAAGGTGAGCGGGAAGTGGTACTCGTCGGGCGGGTCCACGTCCTCGGGCAGGTCTATCACCGCATCCTCGAACGAGAGCAGAGTCCTAGGATCGACCTCCAAGGCCAGATGGAGGTCCAAGGGCCCGCCGCAGCCCTCTTCGGGATGCAGATCGACCTCCCAGGTCTGTCGCAAGGAGTAGGTCTCTACGAAATGCCGCTCGTCGTGGACGTGAAACCCGTGGTCTACTGAATGGTCCTTCAGGTCGGCCACGTATCCCGCCACATCTATGACTGCCATCTCGCTTAGAGCCTATCGGTTGACGCTTGGCGTTCCCCTGGGCGAGGGGCCGGTAACCTCGAACGAGGACAACGCGATGAGGACGGCCACGTGGACGATCAGGCGCTGCTGCGGGTTTGCGACCATGTTGTCGATGCCGTGGGAGCATCGCTCGGCGACGTCGACGACTGGAGAGCGAAAGGTGGGCGCCCCGGTCAGTACGCGATCGACCTAACTGCTGATCGTGCCGCGCTCGAGGTCCTGGACGATGCGGGACTCGGGGTGCTCTCCGAGGAGAGCGGCCTTCATCGCCGGGGATCCGCGCTCGTGGCGGTTCTGGACCCGGTCGATGGTTCCACCAACGCCTCGCGAGGGGTGCCTTGGTACGCCACGAGCATCTGCGTGATCGATGAGAAGGGTCCGCGCGTCGCGGTGGTGGGCAACCTGGCAAACGGAGAGCGTTACCGCGCGGTTCGCGGTGAAGGTGCCTGGAAGGGCGAAGAACGACTGGCTGCCTCAGGCTGCATCGAGCTGCGTCGCGCGGTGATCGCACTGTCGGGATTGCCTCGTCGCCATCTGGGATGGGCCCAATTCCGCGCCTTCGGCGCGGCCGCGCTCGAGTTGTGCGCGGTCGCGGACGGCAGCCTCGACGCTTACATGGTGAGTGGTGGAGCACACATTGCTCCGTGGGACTACCTGGGTGGTGTTCTTGTCTGTACCGAGGCAGGGGCCCATGTGTGCGATTTTTCCGGGCGCGAGCTGGTCACCATCGATCCCGCCGCACGCCGGGCAGTCGCTGGGGCAGCCACCGAGGAATTGCTGGCGCAGCTACGTGAAGCGGTTCTATGCGCCGCTGGGCAAGAGAACGGTGCATCTGTAGCGGGTGAGGGCTAGGACGTGGCGAGCCGTCGCCGATTACGTCGGCGCGAAACACCACGCCGCACGCTCCTGTCGCACTGGCGCGCGGACGGGCAGGCGAAGGTCCGGTACGCGTCCGAAACCGAGGCGAACAGAGCATCTTTCGGTTATCGCCTCGAGCACGGCACCGACCTGTTGCCCTATCGCTGTGAGTTCTGTGGCGGCTGGCACCTGGGCGGAGTCGATTGAGGCATTGGGGCGTGACGCGAACTTCTACGACGGTGAATGGCAAGAATGACAGATGAGGTAGCATCGACTAGACGACAAGCGGTGGCCGTGTTGGCAACGTGGTCCGCCCGACGTGTTCGACGCAGTCAACGTATCTCCCGGTGACGCCCATGAAATCAACTCCCACGCCCGACGCGTCACCAACCAGCTCGTTGCCAGTAACGCTGGCCGACGACCTGGCTGCGGCGTCGCTGGCGATGGCCCGTCGCTTCGCTCGCGGCGCCTCCATGTGGTGCGTGGCACCGGCGTGGCCCGAGCATGCCCACCACGTCGCCGGGGAGTTCGCGCATCCAGCGATCGCGGGCAAGAAGGCACTTCCGGCTGTCGCCGTAGTCGGCGCCGATTCGGTGGGCCGGCTGCGAAAGCTCGTCCATGGCGGTGATCTGTTGCTGGCTTTGTCCGCGGCCGACGAGGGCGAAGTAATCGCAGCCATCCGTCGAGCGCCCGCTTGGGGTGCCGAGACGATCTGGATCGGTACCGGCGTCCGCCCAGGGCCAGGCGCGGCCGATCACGTGTTGTGGTTCGATGCAGTTTCCGGCGTCACGGCTGACACAGGCGAAATCACGCTGCTCTGCCACCACCTGTGGGAGCTGACCCACGTCCACCTCGAACGTCCCGGCTTGCTCGAGCCGGCCGATCCCGCAGATTGCACGAGGGACGAGGTCTGTGTCACCTGCTCCGACGAAGGTCGCCTCGGGGAAATCGTGTCCGCAGAGACTGCAGACGCAGCCCGCAAGCGCATCCGCCCGGCAGTGGCCCGGACCGCCGGTGGCCTCGAGGAGATCGACACGAGCCTCGTAGGCACCGTCGCTCCCGGCGATCTGGTCGTCATCCACGCCGGCGCGGCCATCAGCGTGGTCGAGACGTTTGTCGATTCACAACGGAGCTCGAAGTGAGTCCCGGTAGCCCCGCCGCAGATGGCCGCGAGGCAGTGGTCCTACGACGCATCGAGGCATTCAGGCGTCGCAGGCCGCGTCTCACCGACGACGTCGTCACCCTGGCGCATGGGGCCGGCGGCAAGGCGTCGGCTGCGCTCGTCGACGCAGTGTTCTTGGAGCCCTTCGCCAACGAAGCCCTGGCTGTCCTGGCAGACGGAGCCTGCCTGACCCTGCCGTCGGGGGAGCGGATCGCCGTCAGCACGGATTCATTCGTCGTCAAGCCGCACCGCTTCCCGGGCGGCTCGATCGGCCACCTGGCCGTCCACGGCACCGTCAACGATCTGGCTGTCATGGGAGCCCGCCCGCGGTGGCTGTCGGCAGCCTTCGTGCTCGAGGAGGGGTTTCTAATCGATGAGCTCCGAGATGTCGTAGCGGATATGGCCGACGCCGCCAGCGTCGCGGGGGTCGAGATCGTCACGGGGGACACGAAAGTGGTCGACCGCGGGGCGGCTGATGGCCTCTACATCACCACCACCGGCATCGGGTTGATCCCAGCTGGACGGGATCTCGGTCCGCAGCAGGTCCAGCCGGGTGACGTCGTGTTGGTCTCGGGCACGATCGCCGACCACGGAATGGCCGTCATGTTGGCGCGAGGCGACCTGGCGCTCGAAGCCGACATCCGCTCCGACACTGCGCCTTTGGCCTCGCTGGTGGATGTCCTCTTGCAAGCGGCACCGTCGACCCGGTGGCTACGCGACGCGACTCGCGGTGGCGTGGGCACGGTGTGCAACGAGCTGGCTCGCGACACCCGCCTAGCCGTGGTCCTCGACGAAGCGCTGCTGCCGGTCGCGCCGACTGTGGCCAGTGCTTGCGACCTGCTCGGAATCGACCCTCTCTACGTGGCCAACGAGGGCAAGCTGATCGCGGTCGTCCCCCCTGACGAGGCCGAAGCCGCGATGAACGCGCTCAAAGACCACCCGCAAGGCGTCAACGCCGCTCGAATAGGCGACATCAGGGCCGAGCCCGAGGCCATCGTGGTCCTCCTGACCAGCTTCGGCGGTACCCGTATCGTCGACATGCTCGTCGGCGATCCCCTCCCTCGTATCTGCTGACATCCGTCGATGGCCGAAGCCGAGCGTTGCCAGCTGAGGGTGATTGGCACCGTGCAAGGGGTGGGGTTTCGGCCCTTCGTGTACCGCCACGCCGTTGCTCTGGGTCTCGCCGGGTTCGTCCGCAACGACAGCGCCGGGGTCCTGATCGAGGTCGAGGGCCCGCCGGCCAGTGTGGCCGAGTTGGGACGGGTTTTGCTCGAACAGCCGCCACCTCTTGCCCGGGTCACTTCGGTTTCGGCCACCCCTCTGCCGGCGATGGGAACCGAGGGCCGCTTCGTCATCATCGACAGCGCCGAGGAGGGTCCGCCAGCCGTCCCGGTGAGCGTGGACACGGCCACGTGCGCCGACTGCCTCGCCGAGGTGGACGACCCGACCGACCGGCGTTACGGCTACCCCTTCACCAACTGCACGAACTGTGGACCGCGCTACACGATCGTCATCTCGGTCCCCTACGACCGGCCGGCGACGACGATGGCCGGCTTCACGATGTGCCCTGAGTGTCGCCGGGAGTACGAGGACCCCGCCGACCGGCGCTTCCACGCCCAGCCCAACGCATGCAGTGTCTGCGGGCCGCAGCTGTCGTGGTGCGATCCGGCCGGTAACCCCCTGGCAGGGGGCCCTGCCGCCTTGGACCACGCCACAGCCGCGCTCCGATCAGGGCAGATCGCGGCCATCAAGGGCATCGGTGGGTTCCACCTGGCCGTCGACGCCACCGCGCCGGTTGCGGTTGCCGAGCTGCGGCGGCGCAAGGCCCGAGACGACAAGCCGTTTGCGGTCATGGTTGCCGACCTCGATACGGCGCGCCGCCTGTGCCATCTCGACGCGGTCGCGGAAGCCGCCCTGACTTCGGTCCGGCGCCCCGTCGTGCTGGTGGCCCGGCAGGCTCACACAGCTATCGCCGACGGCGTCGCCCGGGGCCTGCCGGAGCTAGGGCTCTTTCTTCCATACACCCCGCTTCACCACCTCCTCGTCAGGCGAGTGGCTCGACCGCTGGTAATGACCAGCGGCAACCTCTCCGACGATCCGATCGCCTACACCGACGAGGACGTCTTTACTCGCCTCGGGCCATTGGTCGACGGCGTGCTGACTCACAACCGTCCCATCCACATCCGCTGCGACGACTCAGTCCTACGCGCTATAGGCGGGACCACCCAGCTGCTGCGACGGTCACGGGGATATGCCCCTGAGCCGATGGCCTTGCCAGGCTTGGCCCGGCGACAGGTGCTGGCGGTCGGCGCAGAGCTCAAGAACACAATCACCGTCGCCAAGCAGTCCTGGATGGTTGCCAGCCACCACATCGGGGACTTGGAGCACCTGGCCACCTATCAATCGTTCCGTCAGGCCATCGACCACCTCTGCCTCCTGTTCGGGGTCACGCCCGAGGTGGTGGCCCACGACCTGCACCCCGAATACCTCTCTACGAAGCTGGCGCTGGATCTCGACCTACCCGTTTGGGGCATCCAACACCATCACGCCCACATAGCGTCCTGCCTGGCCGAGCACGCCATGACCGAGCCGGTCCTGGGCCTGGCCTTCGACGGGTTGGGTTATGGCGCCGACGGGACGCTTTGGGGCGGCGAGTTCCTGGTTGCCGACCTCGGATCATGCCGCCGGGTAGGACACTTGTGGCCGTGTCCCATGCCAGGAGGCGCCGCACCCATCCGCGAACCCTGGCGGATGGCGGTGGCATGGGTTCTTCTCAGCCTGGGAACCGACGCAGCTGTCCGACACGGATCGCAGCTCGACCCTCGGGCCCCGCTGGTTGCCGACCTCCTGAAGTCCCGGACTGCTCCGCTGACGACCAGCGCGGGCCGTCTGTTCGACGCTGTAGCTGCCCTGGTGGGCGTGAGGAGCACGGTCAGCTACGAGGGCCAGGCGGCTATCGAGCTCGAGGCGTTGGCCCGCACCATTCCAGCGGGCGAGGCGCCCCCGTACCCGATGGAGCAGACCTGGGAGGACGGCAAGCTGGTGCTCGACCCTCGCCCGTTGATCGTGTCTGTGCTCGAAGGACGGGAGAAGGGGACCCCGGTTGCTCAGATTGCCGCGTCGTTCCACGAGGGCCTTGCCCGAGGAGCGGTCGCCGCAGCCGTTGAGCTGGCGCGAGTCAACAACCAGCAGACGGTCGCGCTGAGCGGTGGGGTCTTCCAAAACGCAAGGTTCAGCGAACTGGTCAATGGGGGCCTTGCAAGTGAGGGACTGACCGTGTTGGTCCACCGGACGGTGCCTCCGAATGACGGCGGGATCAGCGTCGGTCAAGCCGCTATCGCGGCTACTGCCCATCACCCGCCGCAAGTGTCGGCCTGACCCGGGACTACGCCTCTGAGCATCGATCGCCTCTGAGCGGTCGCCCCGAGGTGGCGCTCGACGTCGAGGTACCGACGACGAGGAACGGTGCTCGATGCAATAGAATGACGGGAGGACGACTCCGGTGATGATGTCTCCGGTGATGTGATGCCTTCACTGATGATGATCCTGGTGATGTCATGCGTCCGGTGATGTGGTGTGTCCGGTGATGTCGTGCGTCCGGTGACGTGGTGTGTCCGGTGGTAATGACTCCGGTGATGTGGTGCAACGATCCAGCCAGTGATAGGGGTGACAATGTGTCTCGGGATTCCTGGCCAAGTCGTCGAATTGCTTGACGGCGAGAACCAGCTGGCCAAGGTCGAGGTGACCGGGGTCCGACGGACCATAAATGTCGCCCTGCTGGAGAACGAGCGTCTCCAGGAGGGGGACTGGGTCCTCATCCACGTCGGGTTCGCCCTGTCGAAGATCGACGAAGCCGAAGCCCGACTGACCCTGGACGCGCTCAAGCTCGTGGGCCAGGCCTACGCCGACGAGGTCGCGGCCGTCAGGCAATCGCGAGTCACCCCGGCGACCAGTGCAACCGGAGGTTGACGATGGGTGTCATGGTCGGACTCGCGACGGGCGGAGATCCGGCCCGTGAATGCCCAGAGTTGCCGGCCGAGCGGCGGCAGCTGGTGAAGGCGATCAGCGGCCATCGGAGCTCGGGCGTCTAGCCGATGCGGTTCGTCGACGAATATCGGGACCCCGCCGCAGCGAGGACGCTCGTAGCGCGTATCTACGCCTTGGCCGGTGACGACCATTTCAAGTTCATGGAGGTCTGTGGCGGCCACACCCACACCATCTACCGACATGGGATCGAGCACTTGCTTCCTTCCAACGTGGAAATGGTTCACGGTCCTGGCTGTCCGGTATGTGTCATCCCAATGGGTCGCGTCGACGATGCCATCGCGCTGGCCGAGATGCCGGGGGTGATCTTCACGTCTTTCGCGGACATGATGCGGGTGCCGGGCAGCCGCGGCAATTTGCTCGAAGCCAAGGCCCGCGGCGCCGATGTCCGTTTCGTGTACTCACCCCTCGACGCTTTGCGCATCGCCATGGAGCACCCCGACAGGCCGGTCGTGTTCTTTGCCGTCGGCTTCGAGACGACCGCTCCATCGACCGGAGTCACCGTCCTCGAGGCGAGGGCCCAAGCGATAGACAACTTCGCCGTCTTCTGCAACCACGTAACCGTCGTCCCGCCCATCAAGGCAATCCTCGAATCACCGGATCTGCGCCTCGATGGCTTTGTCGGGCCCGGCCACGTATCGACCGTGATCGGCAACCGCCCGTATCGCTTGGTGTCCGAGGTGTACGGCAAGCCGTTTGTCACCGCCGGTTTCGAACCGCTGGACATCCTCCAGGCCATCGCCATGTTGCTGACCCAGATCCGTGAGGGACGCTGCGAAGTCGAGAACCAGTACACCCGCGTGGTCCGCGACGAGGGCAATCCCCGGGCCCTGGCTGTCTTGGACCAGGTTTTCGAACTGCGCCCGGACTTCGAATGGCGAGGTCTCGGCTCCATCTCCCAAAGTGCCCTCAAGCTCCGCCCCGAGTTCGCCTCCTGGGACGCCGAGCTGCTCTACGAGGTCCCCGGGGTGCGGGTCGCTGATCCAAAGGCCTGCCAGTGTGGCGAGGTCCTCAAAGGAGCCCTCAAGCCCTGGGAGTGCAAGGTGTTCGGGACCGCCTGCACGCCCGAGACTCCTATCGGCACTTGCATGGTCTCGTCCGAGGGCGCTTGCGCCGCCTACTACAACTTCGGGCGGCTCCACCGTGAGACCGCAGCGACAATGGGGCGATCGGCTTAGCCGCCCCTCCGGACGCGCCGCTGACCTGCGGGAACTCTTCACAGCTTTTCCGGCTCATCAGGTCCGGGGGCGCGCAGCGGGAGATCACTCGGATCGTTGGTCCCTCGTTCTTCGTCGGCTTGCTCTCAGGCCCAGCCAAGTTCCTTCAGGCGCGGATCGCTGATTCCGAAGTGGTGAGCGACTTCGTGGATCACCGTCTTCGTAACCTGGGCAACGACCTCCGCCTCCGTCGAGCAGACCTGACAGATGGTCTGCTGATACAGGGTGATGCGGTCGGGCATGACTCCCTTGTAGCTGTCGGGGCCTCGCTTGGTCAGGGGGATGCCCTCGTAGAGCCCGAACAGCGAGCGTCCCTCGGCCCGGTCTTCGACAAGCACGGCGACGTTCTGCATCGCTGTGCCAAGCTCAGGTGGTAGCGAGTCGAGTGCCTCCGCGACGAGCTGCTCGAAGTGCTCTCGACTCACGACGAACATGGCCGTACCGTAATGTCACTCGACACTAGAGTGAGCCTCCGCGAGATGCAGGACACGACGAGACACGCCGACCGGAGGACGGCCTGCCGGTTCGACCGTCAACCTTCTGTAGGCGCTCGGGCCCGTTACACGTGCCATGCACGCCACGGACTAGAGCTGACTGCCCGAGGCGACGAGTGGCAATGCTCTGGCCAGGTGTTGTCACTAGCCTTGTTCGATGTCTCAGCTGAAGGATGGAGATATGGCTGACAACAGTGCCTACGACAAGGCCCTCCTGCGGCTTCAGGAGGAGTTGGTGAAGATGCAGCAGTGGGTCCGAGACGAGGGCAAGAGGGTAGTCATCGTCATAGAGGGTCGTGATGCCGCGGGAAAGGGAGGCGTGATCAAGCGCATCACCGAGTACCTCAACCCTCGTTGGTGCCGGGTCGCGGCCCTCCCCGCTCCCAGCGATCGGGAGAAGACCGAGTGGTACTTCCAGCGCTACATCGCCCACCTTCCAGCCGGGGGGGAGATCGTCCTGTTCGACCGCAGTTGGTACAACCGGAGCGGGGTCGAGCGAGTCATGGGGCTCTGCACCGACGAGGAGTACTACCGCTTCCTGCGGCAGTGCCCGGCATTCGAACGGATGCTCATCGATGACGGCATCGTGTTGGTCAAGTACTGGTTCTCGGTGAGCGACGAGGAGCAGGAGCGCAGATTCAGGGAGCGCCTTAACGCGCCCCTCAAGCGCTGGAAGCTAAGCGAGATGGACATCGAGGGCCGCAATCGCTGGGTCGCGTACTCCAAAGCCAAGGACGAGATGTTCGCCCACTGCGACCTGCCGGACTCGCCCTGGTACGAGGTCGAGGCCGACGACAAGAAGCGAGCACGGCTTAACTGCATCGCCCATCTCCTGTCGGTGATCCCATACCAACACCGCGAGTTGCCAAAGATCAAGCTGCCCGCGCGACCCCCTGTGGGCAACTACCATCGGCCGCCCCGCGACCGGTACCGCCAAGTTCCCGACTACGCGGCGACGATCACCTAACGCTGTATCGAGTCGGCTGGCATGCACGCCCGTTTGCCCGATGGGTGAGGCCAGTCGGGAGCACTTCCGGCTCCGCCCCGGATCTGACATTCTCTTCCGGTCCGGCCACGGTTCTGGCGAAGTGGGAATTCACGAATCAAGGCTGTAAGGGCCACCAGTAACGCCTTTGTCGAGCTGATCGTCGGTACTGTGTGCATGCGTGATCCGAGCGAAGCGACCGACGGTGGCATTCGGATGCGCTGGACTCATGTACGTTGCCGCTTTGGTTGTGCATCTGAATGGATGTCTCTGATGCCCGGACGCTCTGAACTGGTGGGAGAGCGTCCTCCGTGATGCGCCAATCCTCTGACCGGTGCTATCGACGACTTGGTCGGGCCGTCGTCCTCGTCGTTCTGCTTTTCGTTATTGTCATCGCGGGGTTTGTCATACCGACGTTCGGTGGCGGCCTGAGACGCTTGGCGAGAGACCTGGTCCCCTTCCACTCATCGTCTTCGGACGGCACACCATTGGACCCTGCGGCCTTCTCCACGGGGGCATGCATGGCATTTGCCCCCACGAATGGCGACAACGACAAAACGGTATTCCTCGACGGTGGTCATGGTGGGATCGACCCCGGTGGCGTGGGCACCACTGGATCTGGACAAACGATCCACGAGTCCGATGTCAATCTGGCTATCGAACTCGACACGATGTCGCTCCTGCGAGCACGTGGCTACCGCGTCGTTGTCTCGCGGACGCAAGATTCGACGGTGGTGCGATTGACCCCTACCGACATGTCTGACGGAGTGCTGTCGTTGCAAGGTTCTCATGACGACGTCGTCGCCAGGGATGTCTGTGCCAACCTCGCCAAAGCGGACACCCTGGTCGGCATCTATATGAATGCCGCGGCAAGTTCTCAGAATGCGGGCAGCGTAACGGTTTACGACACTGACCGACCGTTCTCGCAAGCAAACCTCCGATTGGCAGGGTTGCTGCAGGACGACGTCTTGTCGGCGATGAACGCCCAGGGCTGGCAGGTGCCTGACGACGGGGTGCTCCCCGATAGTGGCTTCGGCTCCTCCGTCGGTGACTCCTCGGCCGGTGGCATCGCGGGAGAAGCCGCCGCCTACGACCACCTCTTACTCATCGGCCCGGCCATGCCCGGATACTTCTACACGCCGAGCGAGATGCCGGGCGCAGTCATCGAACCCCTCTACCTCACCGATCCCTTCGAGGGGTTGATTGCAGCTAGCACGGCTGATCAAGAGGTAATCGCCCGAGGGATTGCCAGCGCCGTTGAACAGTTCCTTGCGCCGACTACGGGGTCCGGATAGGGCCGGAGCCAGTGGGCTCCCTTCCGGCAGCGTCCGCTATGTCGCCCATGGGCGGTCGCCGGCCGACAGAGGTCTGGGACCTCCGACGGGGGACCTCAGGCTCATCCGGTTGGTGTCCTCAGTCGGTGTCCGCGCCTTGACTCGGCGATTTGTGTCTGACATAATAAATTGATGGAGGTCAGGTTCAGCCGATCGGCGCGCAAACACCGCGTTGGTAAGGCACATGCTCTCCATGTGGTGTTGCACGGGATGCTTACGGTGATCCCCGCGGACGAGGATAACGATGAAAGGCTGTTTTGGGTCGGTCCTGATGATCGGGGTGTCGAGCTAGAAGTGCTTGCCATCAGACTGCCGGATCTGGTTCTTTTCATCCACGTGATGCCTACTCACTATCGGAGAGGAGGGAGGTAGCGATGCCTCGCAACTACAGCGTCGGCCCCGATGTCGACCTCGACAAGGAGGTGATTCGCGACAGCAAGGGGCGTCGTATCACCGAGAAGCGAGCAGCTCGAACTGCCAAGGAAACGCTTGCCAAAATGGGTCGAGGCCGCCCTTCATTGACCGGAGGAAGGGCACGGTCTCCACAGGTCTCGTTCAGAGCGCCCAAGGACCTGCGGGCCAGAGCTGAAGAACGTGCCGTCAAAGAAGGTAAGACTGTGTCGCAACTCGCTCGTGAGGCCCTCGAACGATTACTGGCGGGCTGAAATGAAGGGCATCGTTGGCTCGTGGTTGTGGGCTACGTCGATCTTTCTAGGTCATGGTTGCGCAGAGCGTCACACCATCGGTAAAGACTCTGAGAGAGGATGTGCGCCAAGGACTGGATGTTGAATGAGGTCAGTGGGGAGAGAGAGGGAAGGACGGGAGGGCGACACGGAGACCGGGGACGGGAACGGGAGAGAAGAGGAGCGCACAGGGCTTCGGGCGTGTGTAACGACTGGCTGTCGGATTCATACCTCATCCAAACCACGCCCCTGGTCGTCCCCGGCGACAGCGGCGGCCCACTCGTATATCCATCGACTATGAGCCTGATGGACGAGGGCACGCTTGAGGCCACGAACCCTCTTGCTACTTACTCAGAGCGGATCGACGCTGTTCTCTACACTTGGGCAGTGTGGGAGAACGGCGTGACGTTTGTGGACTCCCTCGACGGCTACAACTGAGTGGGGCAACATAAACACCAAGATGAAGAGATTAAAGTGCATCTGTGTCGTGGTACTCATGGCGTTCCTGGCAGCTTGCAGCAGCGTACGGCTAGGTCCGACCTATGCACTCCCTGTCGCCGTGCCACCGAACCCGAACCTCACGACCCTGCTCCCCAAGTATGCCTACGGCGGGGCGTTTCACGCCGCGATGACCTCGCGTGGCGCATGTGCCTGGCTCGGCTCGAGGCCGAACAAGCCAGCGATCTATTGGCCTGCGGGGTATCGGGTCCGCCTCAACCCGGTTGAGCTTTTGAACCCCAAGGGCCAAGTGGTTGCAACCGAAGGACAACTGGTCGGAGTGGACTACGGTCTCGGGGGAGTGGCTGGACCCGGTGACCGGTGCGCCACAGCTGGCCAGGGAATCATCCCTGTTCAAGGTAAGCCTTTCACAGCACGCTGACCCGAACGGCGCAGCGGGCGAGAGCGAGCGAGCACCTGTGGGGAGGGGGCACAGGAACGGCGGAAACAGAGGCCAGGTGCGGGCCAGGCGACGTTGACGACGCTGACCCGCACCACCGGAGATGCGATAGTCACTGAAGAGTTATCGACGGCGGGGGGATCGTGTCGATCGGTAACATCCCGTAGCCCACCACAGTGCCGATCGGCGCGTGCGGGATGTCATTCGGAAAGCCACTATTGAACTGACCGTCGTACCAGGTGCACATCGGATCAAGCTGCTGGACGCCGTCGCCAGAATGAGGTCAGTGGGCGCTGAGGTCAGTGGGCGCTGAGGGATTCGAACCCCCGACCTGCTGGTTGTAAGCCAGCTGCTCTAACCAACTGAGCTAAACGCCCCGGAATGGAGATCGCAATTCCCAAAGCGTACTGAGTCGATGTACGCGAGGAGGACTGGCGCAAGTCCGATGCTCGGGGATCGGCGGCCGATCCGCTGTCCGGGTGGACGGCCCCAAGCAAAGCTCAACTTTCACTGGCGCGGGATCCCTTTCACCTGGATGGCGCGATCGAGATTGGCCGCTGTCACGATCCCTGCGAGACGGTTGTTGGCGTCGAGAACGACAGCGAGGGCTCCGCCTGCCGCCGCTATTCGCTCCATCAAGTCCTCTGCCGGCTCCTCGGGACGCGCGACAGGCACGGCCCAAATTGGAACAGCGAGATCACCGATTCGCGTGTCCGCGTGCGACAAAGGGGGAAGCGTCCTTATGCGATCCAGCGGCAAGATCCCTTCCAGCCATCCGGTGGGACCTACCACCGCCACCGCGTCGGTCCTGTACCAGGGCAGGTGCCTATGGACCAGTTCCGCGACACTGGTGGACGACGCGATCGCCGGGGGTTGTGGGGTCATCACGTCTCCGACCCGCAGGCCCCGCAGACCGCGGCGTGCCATTGCGGCGCTCTCCTCGGCCCTGGCTGCGACGAACAGGAACCATCCGAGGAAAGCTGGCCACAAGCCGTACACAGAGCCGTAGCCCACGAAGAGCGCTAAGCCGGCGGCCACGAGGACGATCCCGAAGCCTCGTCCGATTCGCGCCGCGATGACCGCGGCCCTCGCACGATCCCCAGATCGCGCCCACAGCCCCGCAGACAGGATCCGGCCACCGTCGAGCGGGGCGGCGGGGATGAGGTTGAACGCGGCGAGCAGGAGGTTCATCTTCCACAGCCAAGAAGGCACTGCTTGCACGAGCCCGTGCACTCCGGCGGCGTTCATCAAGGCCTCCACAGCGGCGAACGTCCCGACGAGAAGGAGGCTCGTTCCCGGGCCTACCGCCGCGATCCGGAATTCAGCTCCTGCGGTGTGGGCCTCGCCTTCGAGCTGAGCCACCCCGCCGAAGAGCCAGAGGGTGATCGAGCGGACTGCGACCCCGTGGTGACGGGCGACCACCGCGTGGGAAACCTCATGGGCCAACAAGGAGCCGAAGAAGAGCACCGCAGCCACGAGCGCCGTCACCCAGTAGCTGGCCCGGGTGCCTGAGTACGCGCTGGGGAGCACGATGTCGGCGAGCTCCCAGGTGACGAGCCCGAAGATCACCGCGACGCTCCAGTTGACGCCCACCGGGATCCCTGCGTAGGTGCCGAGCCTGATGCTCTGTTTCACTGGTCCATCTTGGGCCATCGGGGCAGCCTGCGCGGTTCAGCACGCTGTGCTAGGGATGAAGCAGTGACGTCTGCGGCCCCTGACCAGGGCATCGATGGTCGCTTACCTTCAAGGAGCTGCGGCAACGTACGTTCGGAGGTAGCCGCTCACCTTCCTGCCGACGAGCGCGAAGCTGCGGCGCGAGAGCGGATCCTGGCTGCTCTGGACACCCTGCAACGCCCCTTCGACAAGGATGCCGACCCGGTCCACGTGACGGGGTCCGCTGTCGTGGTAGGTCCTCGTGGGACGGTGCTGCACGTGCACAGGCGCCTCGGGCGCTGGATGCAGCCAGGGGGGCACGTCGACATCGGCGAAAGACCCTCTGATGCCGCTCATCGTGAGTCGCAGGAAGAGACCGGTCTGGAACTTTCGCACCCCGCGGGAGGCCCGCGGCTCATCCACTTGGACGTCCATCCCGCGGCCGACGGCCACACGCATCTTGACCTGCGTTATCTCCTTTTAGGTGCCGATGCCGATCCTTCGCCCCCGCCGGGGGAGAGCCCCGAGGTGCGCTGGTGCACATGGGAGGAGGCCGATGCGCTCTCTGACGCGGCCCTAGCTGGGGCACTGCGGGCGGCGCGCCGCCAACCCGAGACGCAGCAGTTTCTCGGCGAAGCAGGCGGTGTCACCGCTCCGCGAGAGCGTCGACGGCGCGACGAAGCACGAAAGTCCCGACAGCTGCGAAACGAGCCAGGACCCCACCCGCGCGAGGAGCGACGAGGGCCACGGCGGCGCGATGAGGCACAATGGCGGGTGAAGATGGGAGACGAAGCGCCCCCACCCCCTCGTGATGTCCGGGACGGCGGTGGCTCGGTTCCGCCGTTGTTGCGCCTGCTCGAGGTCCAGGACCACGACACCGCCATCGATCAGCTTCGACATCGTCGCGAGACCCTTCCGGAACAGGTGGAGCTCGGTTCCACCGAGATCCGTCTGTCTGCTCTCGACGCGCGCACCGAGGAAGTCACTACGCAGCGCGACGAGCTCGCCTCGCGCCAGTCGGGCCTCGAACAACAGATCGAGGCTTCCAAGTCACGCCGGGCGGAGCTCGAACGCCGAATGTACGGTGGACAAGTCACCGCTCCGCGAGAGCTGCAAGCGATGGACGAAGAGGTCAAGCACCTCGTGAGGCACATCGCCGAGCTGGAGGACCGCGAGATCGAGGTGATGGAAGCGCTCGAGCCTCTCGACGCCGAACTGGAGAAGGCGCATACCGAGCGCGTTGCTCTCGAGGAGGTGACTGCACGGTTGCGCGAAGCCATCGCAGTGTCCGAAGCCTCGATCGGCGCCGATCTTGCCGCACAGAGCACTCAGCGTGACGGCGCGGCAGGCGATGTTCCGAAGGAGCTGCTCACGCGTTACGAGCAGCTGCGCAAGAAACTCGGCGGGACCGGAGCGGCACGCCTGATCGCTGGTTCGTGCGGCGGGTGCCACCTAGCACTTCCGTCGATGGAGGTCGACAGAATCCGAAAGGCACCTCCCGAGGCGGTCATCACCTGCGACCAGTGTGGCCGCATCTTGGTGCGCTGATCAGCTTGCGATCTTCAGTCGGCGCTTCAGGTGCGCGCAGGGCTGTCACCGCTGGTGTGCTCATGGCCGCGGTCTCTCGTGCTGCGGTTCTCGCGATGGGCGTTGCGGTACGTGCATGTCTGGTGACAGGTTGATGAGATGCTCGTGCTCGTGCGCCACGGAGAGGCGGTTGCCAACGCGGCAAGAGTGCTCTTAGGTCGCCTCGATTCGCCGCTCACCGACCGAGGCCGTGCTCAGGCTGCTGCTCTCGGACCGGCATTGGGCAATATGGGTCGTCTCATAGCCAGCCCGCTCGCTCGTGCTCGCGACAGCGCGGCGGCACTGGGGTTGGGGCTCCCGGTGGAGGTGGACGACCGCTGGGTGGAGGTCGACTACGGCGAATACGAAGGTCGCTCACTTTCGGCTGTCGAGAGCTCGGCTTGGGAAAGGTGGCGATCGAACCCGGCTTCCCCGTGGCCGGGCGGGGAGTCGCTGGCCGATGTCGGCCGGCGGGTGCGCCAGTCGTGCGAGGAGCTCTTCGCGGCCGACGGGACCGGGGCGCGCAGCGACACCGACGTGGTCGTGGTGAGCCATGTCTCGCCGATAAAGGCCGCGGTCGCCTGGGCACTTGGGACCGGTGACGAGGTGGTGTGGCGCCTGTACCTCGGCACTGCTTCCGTAACTCGGGTCGCGTGGGGCGTCGACGCGCCGATCCTGCTCTCCTACAACGAGACAGCTCAGGCCAGAGCTTCGAGGGCGTCAGCCGGTTCTCGGTGACCGCGCGAAGAGAGATCGGGACCCGCCGGCGCTGCGGAGTGGCCGGCCACGGGACCTCCTACCGCCACGGCTCGCGATGATGAGCCGCTGCGCTATAGGGTTTCGCTGATGAAAGGTGACCGGGTCGAAGTGCTCGTCGACGTGGGAGACGGGGTGCAGCGCTTCGAGATCCTCGCCACGAGAGCGGGCCGGAGGATCGACATCTCGAACGTTCGCGGGACCATCGAGGTCACAGAGGTCACTCGCTCCGGTCATCCGGTCCGGTCGGCGCGGTTCATGGCGGCGAAAGTCGTGGCCGTGGTCGAGCACCCCGCTCAAGATCGCGCAGACGACTGAGTACCGCTGAGCGCTGCCGGGTAGGTCCACCGAGGCTTCAAGCCGGTGCCGGCGAGCTTCGCTTCACCGGTTCAGGCTTGCTTCTCAGGCCGAGAAATGTGTGCCGTGAAGTGCTTTTTTCGTAAGCCCGCGGAACCTCCTCAGCTCGAAGGGCGGGGTGAGTCGTCGCGTGTGAGGTGCGCGGCCACGAAGAGGCGTCCGTCGACGCGTACCGGTTGCAAGCGACCCTTCACGGGGACGAGCTCACCCTCGGAAGTCTCGGCCTCGGGGTAGAGGCCGGGGTCCATCTCCCGGTCGCGCGGCTCCGCCAGGTATCCGCGACGGTAAGCCTGGTGTCCCCAGCGCTTGCTGGTCGGAACCAGCATCTCCACGAACTCTCCTGCAACGTCCTGGCTTTGCATCTTGAGGAGATCTTCGGCTGGCTCGTTCATCGCGAGCACGACCCCTTCGAAGTCCACTATCACCACCGCTTCTGCGTTCGCTTCGAACTCGGGAACGGCAGCGATCAGCTCGCCGAGGATCTCGGGGGAAGGCATCTCTTCGGAGCTCAAGGCAGCATCTCCTTGTGTCGGGGGCATCGGTTCTCGCACGGATGATATTGGCTCTCTTCTGAGACCCGGTCAGTCAGATGTCCTCGTCGGTGGTGCCGACGTCGGTGAAGGCGCCCACGCCGTCAGTCCCAGCTTGCAGGTTCAAGTTCGGCAGGTACCCTCTTCGGCATGGCGACCGAAGGGCGTCTCTCCACTTCGCGACCTGGCCCGTCCGGCGGCCACCCACGTCCGTAGCAGATCAGTGAAGAGACCACCTTTGGCCGAGGCATCTGGAACGAGCAGCGGGGTCCGTTCGTCGTGGCGCCGCCAGGACGTCTCCGTCGACGTCAGCGAGTCGAAGGGCGAAGTGGGCCTGGATGTCCTCGGTGTCTCGAAGGTGTTCGAAACCCGAAGGGGCCGTGTCGTCGCGCTGCGCGACGTCGACATTCAAGTCGGCCGTGGCCGGTTTGTTTCGTTGATCGGGCCGACGGGGTGCGGGAAGTCGACACTGCTTCGGATCGTCGCCGGCCTCGTCGAAGCCGACGGTGGCACTGTCTCGATCTTCGGCGAGCCCCCTGAAAGAGCAACCGCTGCAAAGCACGTTGGATTCGTGCCGCAGTCGCCTGCCCTGCTTCCCTGGCGAACGGTCCTCGACAACGTGCGGCTGCCGTTCCAGGTGAACCAGAAGGCTGACGGCGCTCCAGGACGCCGGTTCCGTGACCCGGTCGAGGTGCTCGAGTCCTTCGGGCTCGGCGACGTCCTGCATAGCCGGCCTGCCCAGCTCTCGGGAGGGATGCAGCAAAGGGTGGCGATCGCCCGCGCGCTCGTCTTCGATCCCTCCATCCTCCTCATGGACGAGCCGTTCTCGGCACTCGACGAGCTCACTCGCGAGCGACAGCGCCACGAGCTCCTCGACGTCTGGCAGTCGGACCAAAAGACGGTTCTGTTCGTGACCCACTCGGTTCCCGAGGCCGTTGTCCTCTCCGACGCGGTCGTCGTCATGTGCGCACAGCCTGGGAGGGTGCGAGCCGTGATCCCGGTGGACCTTCCCAGACCACGCGGCGAATTTGTCGAAGCCACAGATGTGTTCCACGACCTGGAACGCCGCGTCCGGTCGGAACTACGAGTTGCCTGGAACGATAGCCATGCATGACGAGACGGCCATGCACGACGGGGCGGCCATGCACGACGAGACGGCCATGTGCGACGAGACGGCCATGCAGACGTCGGTCCTCGTTGACGCCGTCGACCGGTCGAGAGAAGAGCACCGGCCGGTGGAGGAGGACGTTTCGCGGGCGTCGCGCGACTGGCTCCATCCTCGAGTCTGGCTGCCACCGGTGGTTGCCTTGGGTCTGCTCACCCTCGGATGGCAGCTGTACGCGGTCCACAACCGGTTCATCATCCCCACCGTCCCGCAGGTCCTCACGCAGCTCGTCGATCACCCGGGCCTCTTCTGGCAGAACCTGCTCGTGACGCTTCAGGAGGCGGTGGTCGGTGCCTCGATCGGGATGCTCGCTGCGTTCGTCCTTGCGATCAGCATGTGCCAGGTGCGGCTTGTCGAGCGAGCGTTGATGCCAATAGCCGTCATGCTCCTCGTGACACCGATCATCGCGATTGCACCAGCTCTCGTCTTGGCGTTCGGGTTTGGTATGACGCCGAAGTATGTCGTGACGGCTGTGATCGTCTTCTTCCCGTTCCTGATCAACTCGCTGACCGGTCTCAGATCGTCAGATCCCCAGGCGCACGACGTGTTCACGACCCTTCACGCCTCGAAATGGGAGATCCTGGTGCGACTACGTCTTCCCAGCAGTCTCCCGTTCCTGTTCGCGGCGGCGCGCATATGCATGCCTCTGTCCGTCGTCGGCGCCGTCGTGGCGGAGTACGTTGCACCGGGAAAGGCGAGCGGTCTCGGCTCTCTGATCGTGACGGCAGCGGCGTTGGCGGACCTGAAGACCGTCTACGCCTCTGTTCTCGTGCTGGCGCTCCTGGGTATCGGTCTCAGCACGGTGGTGGTAGTCCTCCAGCGCAGACTGCTCGGGTGGCACCAGACGGCGGTCCCGAGGAGGCCGTGATACGTGGAGCATGGGATGACGACTCGGGTGGTCGTTCGCTGCGACCATGGATTTCGGACGCCGACGCCGAGTTGCGACGGATGGGGACCATGGTCTCGAAGAAAGGACTTATGAAGGTCACGGACGAGTCCGACGTGCTGAAGAGAGGCGGGGCCCTGGGGGGCCTGGCGCTGATCGCGACGATCGTGGTCACGGCATGCGGTGGTGGCGGCTCGCCGACGGCGGGAGCGTCAGGTTCGCTGCTCGGCTCGCGGCAGTGCGCGGCGAACCGAGCTGTAGGGACGATGACCTATGTCTCTCCCTTCGGCTTTGACGCGTCGGCAGGGATCATCGACGTCTTTGCTGCTCAAAGACTGGGCTACTTCGAGGACATGTGCCTGGGCGTCGACGTGGTCACGAGCTCGCAGATGTCGACGGAGCTCGTGGCTTCTGGTAAGGCGACTGTTTCGAGCATCGGAAGCGCTGCCGACGATCTCGGAGAAGTCGCCGGAGGTGCGGACGTCGTGGCCGTCGCCACTTACGGCGATACTTCCGACTACGCGATCCTGACCGGCCCGAGCATCACGAACCTGAAGCAGCTCGAGGGAAAGACGTTCGGATATCATTCCACCGTCCCGGTGGCCATTCTGGAGATGTTTCACGCAGCCGGTGTCGATGTGTCGAAGGTGCAGCAGGTCGACACCCAGAACTATGACCCGAACCAACTCATCCGGGGACAAGAGAGTGCCATACAGGCGTACCAGTCGAACGAACCGTTGGTGCTAAGAGCGGAGAAGGCGCAATTCAACGAGTTCGTCCCGAGCCAGTTCGGTGTCAAGGGCACCTTCAACGTCCAGATCTTCAACGGTGAGTTCGTGGCGCGCCACAAGCAGGCTGTGACGGATTTCATGCGGGCAGAGTTGCACGCCTTCTACTACTGCGCCGCGCACCGAGCGTCGTGCATTGACATCGAACAGCGCTACGCCCGGGCGGCAGGTTCCGAGTACCAGGTCTCGCACGAGAGGGCTGTGTGGAATCTGGAGGCTGCGCTGGCATTGGACCACACGCTGCCCGGCAAGGGTGTGGGGGTGCAGACCACAGCCGAGTGGCAGCCCGAGGCCGCCGCCCTCGAGCGCTACGGCATCGCCAAGAGCGTGGGTCCGCTTGGCAAGTGGGAGGACACCTCCATCGTGGCTTCCCTCTATGACGGCAAGACCCTGATCTGGCCGTGACACCGATCGCCGACGTCGCTCGGATTCCTGGGGCGGGTCGCGGCGAACGCGTGTCTGTACGTCGGGCGGTGTTGGGCGACAGCGAAGCGCTAATCGAGCTCTACGCCCAACTCGCCGAGGACCGCAGAGGGGCTCGCCCCAGCCGGGGCGACGACGCGATGTCGCTCCTTGCCTCGATCTTGCACCAGGAAAACAGGTGTCTGTTGGTCGCCACGACGGGAGGCATCGTGACGGGCACGGCGGACATGCTCATCGTCGAGAACCTGACCTACGGGGGGCGTCCCTGGGTGATCGTCGAGAACGTGGTCGTCGACCAGAAGTGTCGACGACACGGGGTGGGGAGGGCCCTTTTCGAAGAGGTGTTGCGCCGTGCTAGTGAAGCGCACTGCTGCAAGGTTCAGCTGCTGTCGCTCAAGCACCGGAAGGATGCGCACGAGTTCTACCGATCGCTCGGATTCCAATCGCTTGCCGAGGGGTTCCGCCTGTACCTCGATTGAGGCCATGTTGCCCGTTCTGGCGCTGGCGCTAGATTCTCGAAGTGACCGTTCATAACGAACCCTTGCTCGAGACCGTTGCTTCTCCGGACCCCATGACACAGTTCGAGCACTGGTTTGGCGAAGCACGACGCGAGCTTCAAGTGCCAGAGGCAATGGCGTTGGCTACCGTCGGCCCCGACTCGAGACCCTCGGCGCGGATAGTCCTGGCCCGGGCGTGGGACGAGCGCGGTTTCGTCTTCTACACCGATTATCGGAGCCGCAAGAGCGACGAGATCGAAGTGAACCCGCGAGGCGCTCTGCTGTTCTACTGGGACCCACCGGGTCGCCAGGTGCGGATCGAGGGCCCCTTGGGGCGGATCTCGCCAGAGGAGTCCGATGAGTATTTCGCCACTCGTCCACGCGGCAGCCAGATCGCCGCGCGCGCGTCCATGCAAAGTCATCTGATCGAGAGCCGTGACGCGCTCGAAGCCAGCGTGTTGGAGGTGGCCTCTCGCTTCGAAGGTTCTTCGGTACCGCGTCCGCCAGAGTGGGGTGGCTTCCGGTTGGTTCCTGAGACGATGGAGTTCTGGCAGCAGAGGGACGACCGGCTTCACGACCGACTGCGGTACTCGCGTGGACCCGGTGGTTGGCGTATGGAGCGGCTCCAGCCCTAGGGCACGAGTCGTGGGAGTTCGCGGGGCTGAGAGCGCTCTGCTCGCATGCCGGAGACGATCGGATGCCTTGAACATCTGTAGTCCGGCACCGAGGTAGCTACCGACTATCCGTCTATGACCTCGATCCTGATGCGCTTGTTGCCCTTGCCCTTTGACTCCGTCTTTACTACCCGAATGCGCCCCACCTCGTCGGTATTGCGCACGTGAGTTCCGCCGTCTGCCTGCTTGTCAAGACCGACGATGTCGATCACCCTGATCCGATCCACGGACTCGGGTATGAGGTTGACCTTGGTGCGAATCAAGTCCTCGTCCTGCACGGCCGTGGCTCGAGGCAGGAACGAGACCTCTATCGGTCGTGCGGCGGCGAGCTCGAAGTTGACCTTCCCCTCGATCGTGGTCCCGAAGCCCTCCGGAAGCGGATCGAACTCGAAGTCCATCCGAGCAGCAAGCGGCTCCATGTTCCCGCCGGTCACGGCCTTGCCCCACTCGTTCCAGATCACCCCGCACAGCACGTGCATTGCGGTGTGAGTGCGCATGAGCGCGTAGCGGCGGTCCCAATCGACCTCGCCTTCCACCTGGTCACCTACGTCGGGAGGTGGCCCTGAGATCGCGTGCCACACGTCATCTCCTTCTTTCCGCACATCTGTGACCAGAGCCGTCCCCAACCTCCCCGAGTCGTGAGGCTGGCCTCCACCGGTGGGGTAAAAGGCGGTGCGATCCAGCGCCACCCGGTCCCCGTCTACGGCCGTGACCGTCGCCGTGAAACGTGTCAGGTATGCATCGCTCAGATAAAGAAGATCGGTTCCCACGACGCCAGTGTGTCCTTCCTGCGCGTCCTTCTGCACACTGGTGGCATCACCTGGCCCACCCGGTTGAAACCACCGAGGATCCGGATGCACTCTCCCCCCTCAAACGCGTAGAGCCCCTTTGACGTGAACAGCTCAAACGGACATCAGACGAACACGGTTCGCCGAAAACCCCCTCTGAACAGGGTATTGACGGTGAGTCGGCCTGTAGGCGGGGTTCTGTGGCGCCTCGAAAGGCGCCGGTGGCCATCCATCTAAGCGGCCTACCTGGGGACTGCCCCTTGAAGGCGGGCGGGCCACCCATGTCCCACGCTTGGCCTTGCTCCGGGTGGGGTTTACATAGCCGACCGGGTCACCCCGGCCGCTGGTGCGCTCTTGCCGCACCGTTTCACCCTTGCCTGTGCGGGCCGAAGCTCGCCATCGGCGGTCTGCTCTCTGTTGCACGTCCTGCGGGTCGCCCCGACTGGCCGTTAGCCAGCACCCTGCCCTGTGGAGCCCCGACCTTCCTCGACATGGCGCCCACTGCGGGCCCGTGCCGCGGCCACCCGGCCGACTCACCGTCACCATCCAGTCTGCCAGGTTCTTCCCGCTCGTCGAGAGCGCCAAGACCTCCTCGGTAGGGTGTCGGCGGTGAGCTTTCCGCTAGCGCAAGGCAATGATTGAATGACCGGACCGATTACCGGTCACAGTGAGCGGCTGCCCGACCTGTTACCCGGTGAGCGCTCGGACGCCCTGTCGATCGCCGCGCTCTACGAGCGTGTCCAGGTTGCCATCGGGCGCGCGCTTCCACGAGCTCGCTCGTTGTGGGTGCGCGGTGAGATCCAGAGCATCTCGGATCGCACCGGGCACTGTTACATCGACCTGGTCGATCCCGATGGGGCGCGGGACCGGAGCACGTCGGTGCTGAAGGTCAACTGCTGGGCGAGAACCTGGGTTGCGTTGAAGGCGGCTCTCGACCGCCAGGGCATCGTCTTGGAGCCCGGAACGGTCGTCACCCTCCAGGGCCGCGTCGAGCTCTACACCCCGAAGGGGCAGCTGACCTTCATCGCCGCAGACATCGACGTCACAGCACTGCTCGGCCGGTTGGCAGCTCGACGAGCGGCGTTGCTCAGAGCGCTCGAGTCCGAGGGCCTCCTGCAGAGGAACCGCGCCCTACTCGTACCCGCGGTTCCACTCTTGGTCGGCTTGGTGGCAAGCCGGGGGACCGAGGGTTACCGGGATTTCACGGGACAGCTCGAAGGCTCGGGCTTTGGTTTCAGAGTTCTGCACGCCCCAGCGCGGGTGCAGGGCGCCGGGGCGCCCAGCCAGATACTCGCCGCACTGTCTGTGCTCTTTGGCGCGGGATGCGACCTAGCAGTGGTAGTGCGAGGAGGTGGGTCGAAAGGTGATCTGGCAGCCTTCGACTCAGAGCTGGTAGCCCGGGCCATCGCAACAGCTCCGATTCCTGTGTGGACGGGGATAGGGCACACGGGCGACCAGTCGGTCGCCGACGTCGTGGCGAACCGGGCGTTCGTCACCCCCACCGAGTGCGGCCAGGAGCTGGTGGCGCGCATCGCCCAGCGGTGGGCCGCGGTCGTCGGAGCGGCCGGCGTGGTCGCCCAATGCGCGGCAGAGGTGACAGACGATGCATCTCGGCGCGGCAGCAGGGCGCGCTCACGTCTGTGCGCCTCTGCGCGGCACCAGCTGGACCGACACGCAGAACGCCTGCAAGGTCGCTCGTCTCGTCTGGCGACTGCAGGGCCTCGTTGTATGGAGTCGGTGTCGCTCTCGCTTTCCCAGCGTTCATCGCGCCTCGAGCCTGCTGCGAGGGGGCAACTGCAGCGACAGGACGATCAGCTCGTGTCATGGCGCCGGCTCCTCGCCGCCTATGACGTCGAGCGACAGCTGGAGCGCGGCTACACGATCACTCTCGACGAGAACAGGCGTCTCGTGAGGTCGGCGGTGGGTCTTGTACCCGCGACGGTGCTCTTGACGAGGTTCGCCGACGGCACGGCCCGGTCGAAGGTGACGGACGTGGATATCGTGACCAAGCTGCCGGCAGCGCAGTCGCCGACCGAGGACTCGCCGGCCACCGAGCAGTCGCCGACCGAGGACTCGCCGGCCACCGACGGGCGGAGAACAGGAGAGGGGCAATGAGCGTTTCGGACCGAGAAGCGTCTGCGCCGGGCGTGCCTGTGAGCGAGCTCACCTATACCGAGGCGAGCCAGGAGCTCGATGCGATCGTCGAGTTCTTCGAGCAGCGAGAGGTGGACGTCGACCAATTGGTGGCGCGCCTCGAACGTGCGACGGCGATCGTCGACGAGCTCGACCGGCGTATTCGCCGCACCCGAGCGCAGGTCGAGGAGCTGGTTCCCCGGCTCGACGCGGTGAGTCGTGGAACGGAGCAGCCGCACGAAGGGGACCTGGGTGACGAGGAACCATGCGGCGAGGGGCAGCACTACGACGACCACCAGGACGCGAGCGAGGACGAGGGCTTGCGGGACGAGGCGGTGGCGGGGGAAGACCTCGAGGGCGATCTCGAGGTGCGCGACCGCGGAAGCGACGCGGCGAGACGGCCTGTCAGCAGGCCAGAGCGCGATTCTCCCGGGGAGCAGCCCCTCTTCTGAGGCGTCTCGGTCCTCCAGCGTGCGCGGATCGACAGAGATCGCCCTAGCTGCGGTGCTCTAACGTTCGGTGATGGCCCGATTCTCACTCAGCGCCCTTGGCGCCGACCGGCCCGGCATCGTCGCAGCAGTAAGCGGAGCGCTCGTCGACCTCGGCTGCAACATGGAGGACTCGACCATGACGATCCTGCGCGGTCACTTCGCCATCCTCCTGGTGGTGGCAGCGCCTCCGCAGGTGGACCGAGAGGCACTCGAGCGCGTTCTCGTCCCTGTCGCCGAGGCCTTCGACTTGACGGTCGCTATTAGGCCCCTGAGCGACGAAGCAGCGGGCACCGTGGTGACAGATCGCGAGCAAGCCCCCGGCCCGAGCAGTCGAGCCCAGGAGAGCGTAGAAGCGAGAGAGGCCTGGACGATCGCCGTGCACGGAGCAGACCGTCCTGGCATCGTCCACGCTGTAACGAGTGCCTTGGCCGAGGCGCAGGGGAACGTCGTAGATCTGGCCACGCACATGGTGGGCGAGCCTGACTCTGCGGTCTACGTGATGACCCTGCGGGTCACCCTCCCAGCTGGCAAAGCCGCAGAAGCCGCGGCACGACACGTCGGCGAGGCGGCTTCTGAGCTCGGTGTGCGTTGTACCACACACCGCGACGAAGCCGACCTTCTCTGAAGCACTCCGAATGGGGCTTTAATGACGGTTCGCCCGGTCCTCGTCCTGCCCCATCAGGTTCTGAGCACGGTCGCCGCACCGGTCGGGTGTGTCGACGACAGGGCGCGTGCGCTTGCTGAGGACCTCTTCGACACGATGCGCGCTTCACCGGCGTGTGTTGGGCTGGCCGCTCCGCAGATCGGTCTGAGCCTGCGCGCTTTCGTAGTGGACGTCACAGGTCACCGCAAGGCGCGTTCGTGCCACGGGCCCTTCGTCTTGTTCGATCCGGTGATCACAGCGCGCGAAGAGTCTGAGATAGCCAGGGAGGGCTGCATGAGCGTTCCCGACCTCACAGGTGACGTGGCACGCGCGAAGTACCTCACGGTGACGGGGACGGGTGTCGACGGTGAGCAACTCGCGTTGGAGGTCGACGCTTTCGAGGCCCGAGCGGTTCAGCACGAGCTCGACCATCTGGACGGGCTGCTGTTCCTCGATCGCGTAGCCGGATCGCATGCGCTCTTCGAGCGTAAGGTGTACCGCTGATCGATCGAAGATCTGCGCCGGTAGGCGCCGTGTCGGATCGGCCCGTCGCCGGCACCTCCAAGTGTCGTGCGACGCCGACGAACCGTCGACCTATGAGCCGAAGAAGTGCTCAACCGTGAAGGCCCGTATGGGCTCGACGCCGTACAGATCCAGGAGCACCTGCTCGCGCAGGACAAGGTGCTGAATGCCGTGGTGGCCAAGCTCGAGGCCCGTGTGAGCTGATCGTGGGCGTGACGCGCCACCGTTTCTCCTCTATCGTCGTTTGGTGACGGCCCTGCCACGACAACTGCCGGGCACATCAGCTGGCAGGTCCGAAGACCCGTCCGAGAGCTACCTGATGCAAGACGAAGACCGCCTCTACTTCCGCCAGCTGTTGTCCGGCCGCGACTTCGCCACCGGCGACCCCGTCGCGCGCCAGATGGTGAACTTCTGCTACCTGATCGGGGACCGCCGGAGCGCGAAGGCGGTTGTCGTCGACCCCGCATACGACGTGGACGGGGTCCTCGGCGTGCTAGAGGCCGACGCGATGCACCTCACAGGTGTGCTCGCCACCCACTTCCATGCCGACCATGTGGGCGGCGACCTCATGGGATACCCGATCGAGGGAGTGACGAACCTGCTCGAACGGGTGCAGGTGCCCGTACACGTCCAGCGTGAAGAGGCAAGGTGGATGGTGCGTGCCACCGGCCTTTCCGAGGACGAGCTGTCCAAGCACGACAGCGGTGACGTCGTCGAAGTGGGTGACCTGGAGATCGAGCTGGTGCACACCCCGGGGCACACTCCCGGGAGCCAGTGCTTCTCGGTGATGGGGCGCCTGGTCTCGGGCGACACGCTGTTCCTCGAAGGCTGTGGGCGCACCGACCTGCCAGGTGGAGACCCCGAGCAGATGTACGAGTCGATCACCACGCGGCTCGCGCGCTTCTCCGACGACACGGTGCTCTACCCCGGACACCTGTACGCGCCAGAGCCTTCTGCCACGTTGGGCGCCACCAGGCGGCACAACTACGTCTTTCGGATGCGCACCCCCGAGCAGTGGATGGCCATGTTCGGAGGCTGAGACAGCTCATGGTCCGCCCGCTTGGCTCGAGTGACCGCAGGTAGCCTCGGCGGGTGCTCGATGGAAGTTCCACGGTCGCGGTCGTAGGCGCGTCGCTGGCGGGTCTGCGCGCGACCGAAACCCTTCGGACCGAGGGGTTCGAAGGGAGGATCGTGTTGATCGGTGCCGAACACCACTTTCCCTACGATCGGCCCCCCCTGTCGAAACAGTTCTTGGCAGGCACCTGGGGGCTCGACCGCGTGCGCCTTCGTGAGCCCGAGAGGATAAAGGCACTCGGCGTGGACTTGCGGCTGGGCCGCAGCGCCCGTGCTCTCGATGCGGAAGGACACAGGCTAGAGCTCGATGACGGGAGCAAGGTCGAGTTCGACGGGCTGGTGATAGCCACTGGCGCGCATCCGCGCACCCTTGCGGCTGTCGGGCAGCCCACCGCGGTACATGTGCTTCGGACCCTGGAGGACTCGAGCGCGCTCAGAGAAGCGACGGCGGAGCCGGGGACGCGCCTGGCGGTGGTCGGGGCGGGCTTCGTCGGGTCTGAGGTGGCAGCGACGTGCCAGGGACGCGGCGCCCGAGTGACGGTCATAGAGGCTCTTCCGGTTGTTCTACAGGGCGCGCTCGGTGAGCAGATAGGGACCGCGTGCAGCGCCTTGCACCGCGCCCACGGTGTGGAGCTGCGCACGGGGGCAAGGGTGTCGGGGTTCGCAGTGAACGGTCTCGAGCTCGACGACGGAACGGTCGTGCCGGCTGATGTGGTCATAGTGGCGATCGGAGTCGTCCCTACCACCGATTGGCTCGACGGCTCGGGCCTCGAAGTGCGCGACGGGGTGGTGGCCGATGCCACTTTGCACGCGACCGATGACATCGTGGTGGCAGGCGACGTCGCTCGCTGGTACGACGAGAGCCTCGGTGGCGAAGTGCGTATCGAGCACTGGACCAACGCGTCCGAACAAGGTGTGGCCGCGGCACGCAGTCTTCTCGCCGGGCGTGCCCATGCGCCTTCTTACACACCCGTGCCCTACTTCTGGTCGGACCAGTATGACGTGAGGATCCAGGTGATCGGATGTCCTCGTCCCGACGACGAGGTGGTGGTGGTGGACGGGTCGGTCCCAAGGGGCAGCTTCGTCGCGCTCTACGGCCGGGCCGGCAGGCTGACGGGGGCCGTCGGGTTCAGCAAGCCGCGTCAGTTGATGCGTTACCGGCAGCTGTTCGAGCGCGGTGCAAGTTTCGATGAAGCCCTCGCGCAGGGGCGCTGAGCCTCTTGGCACTTCGGCTCAGAACTCCAGGGCCGACAGCTCGGGGACGGTGCCGAGGGCCCTTTCGCGCGCTGCGAACCAACGCTCTCGGTTCGTCGCTCGCCTGACGTCACTGCTGGTGGGCTCGATCACCTGACTGGGGTTCCACGCCGCGGCCACATCCTCCTCTCCGTCCCAGATGCCGAGGGCCATCCCGGCGAGATAGGCGGCACCGAGCGTTGTCGCCTCGCGCACAGAGGAGATCTCCACCGGACGTCCGATTGCGTCGGCAAGCGCTGCGACGAAGGTGCTGTTGTCGCTCATGCCTCCGTCGACGCGCAGGCGGTCGAACTCGAGACCCGTGTCGGACTCCGCCGCCTCGAGAAGGTCGGCACCTCGATGAGCGATCCCCTCGAGCACCGCGCGCACGATCTCGGAATGTGTTGTGGCGAGGGTGATCCCGACAAACGTGCCGCGCGCCCCGAAATCCCACACAGGAGTGCCCATTCCTACAAGGGCCGGCACGAACCAGACGTCACTGGTGTCCTCGCACAAGGCCGCGATCTCGTCTGAACTTGCCGTGCTGTCGATCACACCGAGGTCGTCACGCAGCCACTGCACACAGGCGCCGGCAGAGAGCATGATCGCTTCCACCCCCCAGGTGATGTGCCCCGCGCGCTGCCAGGCGCAGATGGGGAAGGTGCCGGCCGTGCCGCGACGGACGAACGCGGGACGTACGTGCCCGATGCAACAGTCGAGCATGGCTCCGGTACCGAAAGTCGCCTTGGCCAGCCCGGGCAACGTGCAGCCTTGGCCGACGAGCGATGCCTGCTGGTCACCGGCGATCCCGCAGATGGTCGGGGAGCCCTCGAGCACCGAGGCCTCGCCCACAGAGCCCGACGAGTCCACCACCTCGGGGAGCACGCGTTCGGGGATACGAAGAGCCTCGAGGATCCTGTCGTCCCAGCCGGTGCCGTCGGCGAGGCGAAGCCCGGTCATGAAGGCGTTCGTGGAGTCCGTCACGTGCAGCGTGCCGCCCGAGAGCGTCCACAGGACCCAAGTGTCGACCGTTCCGAAGCACAGGTCGCGGCTTCGCTCGGGATCGGCCATGTCGAGAAGCATGCCAAGCTTCGTCGCCGATTCGTTGGGAGCGAGAGGGATGCCTTGCTCCTTGAGCGCCAGGCACATGCCGACCGTCCGCAGGTCCTGCCAGCCGATCCCGGGACCCACCGGCTCCCCGGTGCGACGATCCCAGACGATCACCGAAGCACGTTGGTTGGCGACGGCGATTCCTTGAACCTCGCCTGCCCCGTGCAGCGCGTGCTGCGCCACCTCGAGTGTGGCGCGTGCGATCGCAACCGGGTCCAGCTCCACGAAGCCGGGCGCGGGAGAAGTGGGGAGAACCTCCACGAAGTGGACGTGATCGATGCTCGAGTTAGGCCGCACGACCCCCGAACGAACGCCTGACGTTCCCACGTCGACCACGAGGATGCTCATCGGAAGCGTCGAAGAGGGCTGTTGCGGGGCGTGGTGCCACGCCGACGCATGACGAGCGGCCGACGGCTTCTCGCGCACGCTCCCTCGGAGTCCAGAGCACGTGTCTGACCGGGTTGCCGAGGAGTCATGGCCAGGGGATCTCACCGAAAGGGGAGGGCAGGGCGAGCTTGCCGGGGTTCAGTATGCCGCGGGGGTCCAGAGCGTTCTTGATGGCGAAGAGTACGTCGAGGCTGGCACCGAGCGCTTGTGGCATGAAGCGCGCCCGGTTGATCCCGATCCCGTGGTGGTGGCTGATCGCGCCGCTACGGGCGAGCACAATGTCCATCACCGCCTGCCACGCGCTCAGGTAATAGCTCTGTGCCCAGGCATCTTGCGCCTCTGCATCCTTAGAGCGGGCCCTGGCTCTCATGTCCGGAGCGTCGCGCACTTCTGGCATATGACCAGCGAAGGTGAAGTAGATGCAAGCACCGTCGGTGTACGCGTGCGACTGGTGCGCCGAGGCGGCAAGGGTACCTGGGATCGCCTCCAGAGCGCAGACACAATCCCGGTAGATGCTCTCCAGCGCCGACCAGCGCGCGGAGATCTCGATGGTGTCCACCACGATCCCCGCCCGGTACAAAGGCGCCAGGGCGGAGACATCGTTGCGGCTCTCCAGCCACCGCTGGATGATGTCGTCTGCTCGGTCCACCGGCTCCCCGCCGGTTCGCGCGCATTCGGCATCTACGACCGTGAGCGTCGCTTCGAGCACGCAGGGGTCGGCCTCGTCGAGGACGACCAGCACGCAGCGGCCGTCCACCGAGAAGTTGCGGGTGGATTCCAGCTGGTCGTAGAGGCGAAGCACGGCTGGTGTCGCTCCCCGCCGGAGCACCCGGCGGCAGGCTTCGAGCCCGTCACCGAATGCTCCGAACTCGAACACGCGGCCGGCCTGTGTCTCGGGAACGGGGTGTATCCGCAGGAGTGCGCCCGTCACCACACCGAGGGTGCCCTCGGATCCCACGAAGAGCTGGGTGAGGTCGGGTCCGGTGGCAGCCCGGGGGCCGCATCCGCCGGTGCGGATGATCCTCCCGTCGGCGAGGGCCACCTCGAGCCCCCCGACCATGTCTTCGATCTTCCCGTAGCGGGTGGAGTACTGACCCGCTCCGCGGCATGCCAACCATCCGCCCACTGTGGAGATGTCGATCGACTGGGGCCAGTGGCCGAGGGTGGCGCCTTGTACCCGTAGCTCGGTCTCGAGCTCGCGTCCGAAGGTGCCTGGGAGCACGCTGGCGAGGAGCGACGTGGTGTCCAGGTCGGCGACCCCCGACAGCGCGCTGAGGTCGAGTGCCACCCCTCCGAAGGCGGGCACGCTCGCACCGCATACCCCCGAGCGCCCGGCCATCGGCGTCACCGGGACACGCGCATCGTTGCAAGCGCCCAGCACCGCGGCGACCTGATCCGCCTCGGTGGGGCGTGCCACTGCTCCCGGGCGCGCCGGCACCTCACCGTGCGTGGCCCAAGCGATGGTGATCGGCCACCAGTCACGGCCGGCGTCCATGCGCGAGGCATCGTCGACGTCCACCACGGCGCATACAGAGCGGAGTCGTTCAACGAGCGCGTCGTCGACCGAGACTCTCGGTCCCCCGAGACGCTCGGCGACTCTTGCCGGCTCTACGTCGATGTCGATCGCCGGGACCGGGCGACTCATCCCCGTGCCCGTTGTGGAGATGGTGCCGACGCGCTTGCGGTTTCCGTTACCTGTTGTGCATGCGCGACGTCAGACGAGCGCGGTCCGACACCCGCCCGGGCGAGGTCGCGCCGCAGCACCTGCGCGAAGGCTCTTGCCTCACCTGCGACGCCGTCGGGGGATCGTCCCCATTCAGCTGCTAGCAATTCACCCACTTCGTCTGCGGCCTCCGTGGCTGCAGTGGCCCGGTGAAGGGTGGCTCGCGTGCGTCGCGAAAGCACGTCGTCGATGGTGAGGGCCATCTCCTCGCGCGCCGCCCAAACGGCTTCCACACGCAATTGCGGCAACCCCCGCACGAGCGGTTCGAGTAGCTCGGGACGCCCCGAAGCGAGCTCGAGCACTGCCGGCGTCTCTCCTCCGTGCCGTCGCAGGAGGACGTGAAACACGTCTTCGTTCAGTGAATAGGCGCGCGCGGCGCGCGGCTCGAGCAGCTCGGCAAGTCCCTGTGACCCTCTGATCGCCAACCTGTCCGTGCTACAAAGCTTCAAGTCCGCGGGAGCTGCTGTGCCCAGTAAGCGCACCACCTCGTCCACCGTGTTCTCGGCCATACGACGATAGGTGGTGAGTTTGCCCCCTGTCACGGTGACCAGGTTCCCCGAGGAGCTGCGCACGCGGTGGCGCCGTGACAGGTCGGCGGTTCGTTCGGCTGTCGCAGTCCTCTTCGAGAGCTTCGAGGAATTAGCTGGCGTGGTGGTCGGTTCGTTCTTGCCACGGCCGTTCATGTGTCTGGCGCCGCCCTGCGCCAGAAGCGGCCGCAACCCGGCCCAGACCCCGGTCACGTCGTCACGCGACAGCGGCTCGCAGACCACCGCGTTCACGGCGTCCAACAGGTAGTCGACGTCCTCCGACAAGCAGGCGGGGTCGTCGAGCGGGCCTTCCCAGGCCGTGTCGGTGGTACCGACGTACACGTCGTCTCCATCGGCCCACGGCACCACGAGAATCGAGCGGCGGTCCTTCGGAACCGGGATCACAACAGCGACGTCGGTGGGTAACTTCGAGCGCGGCACGCTGAAATGGACGCCTTTGGCCGGACGAAGTGAGTGGGGGTGTGTGAGCTCGTCCAGTGCTCGCATGTCGTCGGCCCACACGCCCGTGGCGTTCACCACCACCGAGGCGCGGACCTCGAACGAGTCGTCTTCGGGGCCCATCGGCACCGATGGGCACACCCGGGCGCCTCTCACCTTTCCGGAGGCGTCGCGAAGGAGGTCCTCGACCTCGGTGTAATTGACGACGACCGCCCCGAAGTCGAGCGCCGCCGTACGCGCCACGGCCAGCGTGAGGCGCGCGTCGTCCGCCCAGGCGTCGTAGTAGCAGAAGCTGGAAGCGAGACGGTCGGTGCGCAAGGTGGGCAGGTGTGCCAGGACCTCGGCCCGGTCCACTTGCCGGTGACGCTTGCCGATGCGCCATCCACCCGTCACGTCGTAGAGCCGCAGGGTCGCCGAGTAGGCGAGTACCGCGCTCTTCTGAACCATCGCGTTACGACCGAACAACGGGAGGAGAAACGCAAGCGGCGTGACGAGATGGGGCGCGTTCTCCAGGAGGCGCTGCCGCTCGTGCAAGGACTCGTAGACGAGGTGCAACTCCTTCTGGGCCAGGTAGCGGATTCCCCCGTGTACCAACTTGGTGGACTTCGACGATGTACCGCTGGCTATGTCGTGGCGCTCGACGAGCGCCGTGCGAAGCCCTCGGCTGGCAGCGTCCAAGGCGACTCCCGCCCCGGTAATGCCTCCCCCTATCACGAGTACGTCGAAGTGCTCGTCTGCCAGGCGGGCAAGGGCCTCTGTGCGGTCGAACGTGCCCCGGACGGGGGCGGGCTGGGCATCAGGGGCTAGGGGCACCGGAGCAGCCTGTCACAGCGGGAGTTGGTTCGACTCGGTTGTGCGGCGGTCTCGGCACGGGGCAGCCCGGGATTTCGGGGATTTCGACACTGATTATCAATCAACAACCATTGGTGATATCATCGTGGCTGTGAAGTCGGTGGAGGAGCTCACGGCGCTGTTTCGCCGCTGCGGACGCAAGGTCACGGCCCAGCGGCAGTGCATCTTCAGGGTGCTGCAGGGCGACCTCAGCCACCCGACAGCCGAGTCCGTGTACGAGGCCGCGCGGGCCGAGATGGAGACGATCTCGCTCAAGACCGTCTATCAGACCTTGAACGAGCTCGCTGCCATGGAGGAGGTGGCAATGCTGGACCTGGGGACCGGTACTTCGAGGTTCGACCCTAATCTCGAGACTGTGCACCACCATCTGGTCTGCCGGTCATGTGGGAAGGTTCGTGACCTTTACGCCGACTTCAGCAACGTGACCGTCCCGGCAGGCTCGGACGAGGGCTTCGAGGTAGGGAGGGCGGAGGTCGTGTTCCGCGGCCTGTGTGGCGATTGCCGCCTGCGCGACAGCGGACCTCTCGGACCTCTCGCACACGGTGCCGCACGTCGACGGGCGCGCCAACCACACAGACGCACGCAGCAAGAGATCCAGCAGTACCAGGGATAGGAGCAAAGAAGGCGAGCCAAGGCGAGCCCCGACGAAGAAGACGAGGAAAGAAAGAAAGAAAGAAAGAAAGAAAGAAGGAATGACTGTGCCTGCACTGAAGGGAACCCAGACCGAGATCAACCTGAAGAGCGCGTTCGCCGGAGAGAGCCAGGCGAACCGCCGGTACCTGTACTTCGCGCAGAAAGCTGACGTCGAGGGCAACCCCGATGTCGCCTCCTTGTTCCGCTCGGTCGCCGAGGGCGAGACGGGCCACGCATTCGGGCACTTCGACTTCCTGTGCGAGGTCGGCGACCCGGTGACTGGTGTCCCGGTGGGCACGAGCGAGGAGAACCTGCGTTCGGCCATCGAGGGCGAGACCTACGAGTACACCGAGATGTACCCGGGGTTCGCCCGTACGGCGCGCGACGAGGGCTTCGATGAGATCGCCGAGTGGCTCGAGACGCTGGCGAGGGCGGAGAAGAGCCACGCCGGCCGGTTTACCGAGGGCCTCAAGTTCGTCTCGTGAGTGGCCGTGGCATTCGCCTCGCCCGATGACGTCGTGACACCCCCAGCAGGCGACCGTCGTCTCAGTCTCGAGGACATCGAGGACCTGCGCGCATACGAGCGCGGCCGGATCGCCTACCGCGAGAAGATGATCGAGCTCAAGCGCAAGCGGCGGGTCGCGGTGGGGCCGCTCGTCACACTGTTGTTCGAGAACCGCGAGACGATTCGCTTCCAAGTCCAAGAGATGGTCCGGGTCGAGAGGATGGGCTCGGACCGCCAGGTCCAAGATGAGCTCGACATCTACAACCCGCTGATCCCCGCGCCCGGTGAATTGTCGGCCACCCTCTTCATCGAGCTGACCAGTGAGGCGGCGCTGCGCCAGTGGCTCGGGAAGCTCGTCGGCATCGAGCGGGCGGTCGAGCTCAGACTCGGCAGCAGCAGCGAGGCCGGTGGCGAGGTCGTTCGCAGCGTTCCTGAGGCCGCACACGAAAAGGGGCTCACGCGTGAGGCGGTCACGCCGTCGGTGCATTATGTGAAGTTCTTCTTCACCCCGAAGCAGGTGGAGTGTTTCGCCACCGGGCCGGTGACCCTCGCGGTGGTCCATCGCGCCTACGAGGAGGCGACACCGCTCGCGCCGGAGACCGGAGCCGAGCTGCTGACCGACCTGCGTCCCTGAGGGAGCCGCTATGCGCCCCGTGGGCGCGAGCCAGGTGCCCACTGATTCGTGGCAGTGAGCAAGATTTAAGGGAAAGCCTCGGATCTGGAAACGGCGAGCCTTCCGACCTGGCATTTTCACCAGGGGTGACCTTTACAAGCGTCGCACCCTTGGGCCATACTGTCTGTTCGCCGCTTTTGCTTGGACGGGGGCATTATTCCTGTTCACAAGGTCAAGAGCAGCCGATAACACGAAGCGAGAGACAACAGACGCACGCAGTGCTCAAGGAAGTGACTCCGATGACCGCCCTTTTGACCGCCAGCTGGCGCAAGCGAGCCGCCTGCGGGGGAATCGACCCTGAGGTCTTTTACCCGCTGACGGACGAGGACGCCGAAGAGGCCAAGGCGATCTGCGCCATCTGCCCGGTACGCCAGGCTTGCCTAGAGCACGCCCTGGCCAACCGCGAGCGTGAGGGCGTCTGGGGCGGAGCCACCGAGCGCGAACGTCGTCGGATCGTCCGCCAGCGCCGCAAGTCGGCCTGAGGGTTCTGCCTGCCACGGCCGGCGGCGTGCCGGGCTCGGCATCCTGCGCCGGCTCGTTCGTGTACCGGGCCAGGCGTTTGCCTGTGGGTGCCGAGAACCCATCCGGCCAGGTCATGCGATGAGTCTGTATTCCTGGATGAGCCCGCCGAGGATGTCGGCTTGTCGTACGTGGGCGATGTCGAGGGCGGCATCGTAGACGGGCTCATGGGCCGCGCCGCTCGGGGAATACTGGCGAGGGACCGGTGGGGTCGATGGTCCAGTCAATCGCAAGTTGATCTTGATGCACGAACGCGATCGCGTGGGGTTCGAGAAGCTCCACCACCCTGACGACGTCGGCGAACACGAGGACCTCGAGGAGAAGCTGCGTAGCGCACCATCGGATCCTGCTGGCCCCTCGGGGTCCGGATCCATATGGGCCGTGCCTTAGCCGCTGTCATGGGTGGAGTTCTCTTCGGCAGGGATGCATTCCGCGAAGTGAGCTCCTAATGGCTCGTCACCGAGTTGAAGTCCGCGATCCTCGATCTTCTCGGCAAACCTCGAAGACCAACCGCCGTGCAGACGCGGAGAAGGGGAGGAGCAGGAGGAGGTGTCGTCCTGCTGGCACCTCCAGAAGAATTACTTGTCGAACGGCAAGTGACTTGCCTGTCGACCGTCAAGTAGCTAGCATTGCTGAGTGGGCCGCCGGTGAATGCGGGCCTGCAGGTTCCCAGTCTCCGAATTTGTCTCTTGCATCTGCTGGTGCGCGCGGCGCGCGGCCGGAGAAGGGCGTCTAGGACATGAGGGAGTTCACCCACAGGGAGTCTGGCGGCGAGGTCAGGGCCCGCATCTTGAAGGTGGCCCTGGAGTTGATCGCCGACCGGGGGTTCGCCGCCACATCGACGCGTGAGATCTCCGAACGTCTGGGTTTCACCAAAGCCGCGCTCTACTACCACTTCCGTACCAAAGACGACCTGCTCGGCGCCATCGTGGCTCCAGCGATCGAAGACCTTGCCAGGCTGGTGAGTGAGACCGGCTCCCGCCCTGGGTCAGCCGCGCGGTGTCAGATCGTCGACGGATACATCGATCTCGTCAGCTCCCACGAGGACCTCATAAGAGTGCTCCACGACGATCCTGCCGTTCGCCAGTGCTCGGCGCTAACCGATGCCGCACCGCTGTACCGGCGACTCACCCAGCTGCTCTCGGGCACAGACACGCCCGACACCGCCCAACGAACATGTGTCCGCGCCGCCCTCGGTGGCATTCACCTTGCCTTGCTTCGGGCCGATCCCGAAGACGACAGGTCGGTGGTGCGGGCTACTGCACTCGCGACCGCATGTAAAGCGCTGGGACTTCACTCCAGCGTCTCGCCTCATCGAGTTTCGTCTCGAACGCCATGACGGTCGTCGCTTTCACACCCTCTGCAGACTTGACCCTCCGTCCCGCGCTGGCTGAAGAAGATCCTGCCCAAGAACCATAAGGAGTTGGGAACAGATGACCCCGGAAGCTCTGAACCGCGATTGGCACGACCGCGTAATCCCCGACGATTCCGTTGAGTTCGTGGATCGGGCTCGGCACGGGACACAAGCAGTGGCGCCTTCGCAGCCAGCAACGGCCGAGCCCAGCCTTGACGGGTCCTCGCCACGGTCTGAAGCTGGCGCGGTGGGTGGCGGCATCGCGGGAACGGCAACCTACAAGCCCGCGCGACTTCGAGCCGAAACAGGTGACGAAACAGGGCTCGCGGTGACCGCGACAGGCCTCTCCAAGCGCTACGGAGGGGTCGAGGCTGTGAAGGACGTGTCGTTCTCGGTGGGCCGTGGTGAGGTCTTTGCCTTCCTCGGTCCCAATGGCGCGGGCAAGACCACCACCATCAAGATGCTTTGCACCCTCGCCCGACCGACGGGCGGACGAGCAACCGTGGACGGCTTCGACGTGGAGCGCCAGCCCAAGGCGGTGCGGCGCCACATCGGGCTCGTCTTCCAGGACCAGACCCTTGACGACCAGCTGACCGCCGAGGAGAACCTGCGTTTTCACGCTGTCTTGTACCACGTCCCGCACGAAGAGGTCGGCGAGCGGATCGACCGCGTGCTGCGCCTGGTGGCGCTGGACCACAGACGAAAGGACCTGGTGTCCACCTTCTCTGGAGGAATGGCCCGTCGGCTCGAGATCGCCCGCGGGATGCTGCACACTCCGGCGGTGCTGTTCCTCGACGAGCCGACGATCGGCCTCGACCCGCAGACCAGGGCCCTCATGTGGGAGGACGTCCTACGGCTCCGCCGGGAGGAGGGCGTGACGATCTTCCTCACCACCCACTACATGGACGAGGCCGAGTACGCCGACCGCATAGCCATCATCGACTACGGCTCGATCGTCGCCCTCGACACCCCAGGCGAACTGAAGCGCCTCGTAGGGGCCGACACGGTCGAGCTCACCACAGCCGACGACGACCGAGCCGCGACGCGTCTCTCCGATGCCGGTTTCAGGGTGAGCCGTGGTGAAGAAGCCGTAGTGGTCTTCACCAACGACGGTGAGGCGCAGGTCGCCCGTATCATCGAGATCGCTGGGGTGCCGGTGAGCAACGTCCACGTCCACCGCCCCACCCTCGACGACGTCTTCCTGCACTTCACGGGGCGTCAGATCCGAGAGGACCACGCAGAGCGCGCCATGCCGATGCGCATGCGTGCGATGGCTAGGCGTCGTTAGGAGGACCGATGACCACATTGGACCTGGCCGTCAAACCGGCATCGCACGCCGACGAGCGCGTAGATCTGTTCGGGGAGCTTCGCACCGTTGGCATGGTGTGGGAGCGCGAGTTGATCCGCTTCGCTCGCACCCGCACGCGCATCCTCTCGAGCTTCATTCAGCCCATCTTGTTCTTGTTCGTCCTCGGTTACGGGATGTCGAACCTAGTGGGAACCACGGGCGGCTTCGACTTCAAGAAGTTCGTCTTCCCGGGTATCGTCGCCATGTCGGTCGTGATGACAGCTATGTTTTCGGCCATCTCGATCGTCTGGGACCGCGAGTTCGGGTTCCTGAGAGAGATGGTCGTCGCCCCGGTCAGCCGCACCGCGCTCGTCATCGGAAAGACCCTGGGCGGGGCAAGCATCGCCACGATCCAGGGGACCATAATGCTGGCTCTCGCCCCGCTTATCGGTGTGCACTTGACGGTGCTAGTGGTGATGGCGGTCATAGGGCTCGAACTGCTCATGGCGGTGGGGATGACGACGTTCGGAGTCTTCATCGCCAGCCGCATCCAGAAGATGGAGGGATTCCAGGTCGTGATGCAGCTGTTGCTGTTCCCGATGCTGTTTCTCTCGGGCGCTCTCTTTCCCCTCAAGGGGCTTCCGACGTGGCTCGACGTGATCACGAGGATCAACCCCCTGACCTACGCGGTGGATCCCCTTCGCCACGTCGTATTCGCAGTTCAGCACATGCCGCCGGCGGCGGCGGCGCGGTTCTCGACGGGTGTCAGTCTGTTCGGCTACACGCTCCCGTTGTTTGCCGAGATCGGGTTCGTGTTCCTGTTCGCTGTGTTCTTCCTCGGTCTGGCTGTCAAGGGTTTCGGCCGGCCGGAGTGATGCCGCGAGCAACTCGTTGGTCCCGAATCCTGGCGTTGTGGACTGGTGGTTGTACCGGCATCGGTGAGTTGGGCTGGGAATTCGGAGGCCAGGCGGCTGGACACGCCGTCAGGGGCTCAGAGCGATCCTTCCATGGGTGTGTCGCCTCTCCAGTTCCCCGTAGGCATCTCAGAGCTGCTCGAGTGGGCAGGTCTCGGGTAGCCGCGCGCATCCAAGGCGACGCGGCCATACGATCTGTGGCGGAGACCTCGGCGTCGCGGATCGTCCGACCGGTGTAGGTCATAAACACGTCGTCCAGCGTAGGACGGGCGATGCTCACCGAAGAGATCGGGACGCCGAGCTCCGCGAACAGCTGTGGTACGAATTTCTTACCCCCGGGCACGTAGAAGGTCACCGCTTCCTCGCTCAGGGTCGCGTCGAGCCCGAAATGTTCTGACAAGGCTTGGATGGCAGCGTCGTCGTCGAGGGTGCGCAGCTGAACCCTGTCGCTGCCGACGCTCGCTTTCAAGGCCTCGGGAGTGTCGATGACCACGAGGTGACTGTCGTCGATGACAGCACCCTGGGGGAGTGCAGCAGCCCGCGAGCGATCTCGAGCCTCCGCTTCATACCGCCGGAGAACGTGCGCACCAGGCTGTCACGCCGCTCCCAGAGCCCGACCATCTCGAGCACGTCGCGAAGGCGATGTGCCGCCTCACCCTGTGGCACCCCGTAGAGCTCGGCATGGAAGCTGAGGTTCTCCTTGGCGGTCAGATAGTCGTCGAGCGTGGTGTCCTGGAAGACGAGCCCGATGCGCTTGCGCACCTCCGCCTGCTCGGTGGAGACGTCGAAGCCTGCGACTCTGGCCGCACCCAAGGTTGGCCGCAGGAGGGTGTAGAGCATCGAGATCGTGGTCGACTTGCCGGCCCCGTTCGGTCCCAGGAAACCGAACGTTTCGCCCGTCACCACCTCGAAGCTCACACCTCATACCGCTTCGAGGTCACCGAAGCGGCGGGTGAGCCCCGCAACCTCGATGGCGGTCGCTGCGTCGCTCGGGTCGTCGCGCAAGCTCGCAAGAAGCGCGGAGTCGTCGCGAACCGTCTTCTGCGCGAGCTCGACACTACCGGGCAGGCGTATACACAAAGGATGGTCGCTCACACTCCGGTAGCCTTCGGGGTCATGGTCCTTCTGGTAGACGGTGCTGCCAGAGCACTCGGGGCGATCTGATGGATTTCTCCTTCTCGCCCGAGCTGTCCGAGCTCCAGTCCATGGTTCGCCGACTAGCCCGGGAGAAGGTGGCCCCGCGAGCCCGTGAGATCGACAAGACCGGGGAGTACCCGCAGGATCTGTTCGAGCTGTTCAGGGACGCGGGGCTGCTCGGGCTGTGCATCCCGGAGGAGCTCGACGGTTCCGGGGCCGGTATCACCGGGCTCACGATCGCCATAGAAGAGGTGGCCAAGTACTCGAACACGGCCGCCCTCATGCTGCTTCTCACGCGCCTTCCGACAGGACCGGTGATGATCGCCGGGTCCGAAGAGCAAAAGCGCCGGTACCTCCCCCCGATCGCGTTGGGCACCCAGCGCGCCGCCTTCGGCCTGTCAGAGCCCCAGGCGGGAAGTGACGTCATGGGAATGCGCACCACGGCCACCCCCGACCCCGACGTGCCCGGGGGTTGGGTGATGAACGGCACCAAGTGCTGGATGTCGGGGGTGAACGAGGCCGACTGGTACACCGTCTTCGCCAAGACCGGGGATCCCGCCAGCAGGGCGCACGACTCGGTGAGCGCGTTCATCGTCGAGCGCGCTTGGCCGGGAGTGGAGGTGGGGCGCACCGACCACAAGATGGGGGTGCGCGGCGTGGACACCGGGGAGCTGGTGCTCACCGACGTTCGTGTCCCCCCGCAGAACGTGATCGGCGAGGTGGGTGGGTTTCGCTTGGCCATGGCGGGGCTCAATTCCATGAGACCCGTCGTCGCCGCACGCGGCATCGGCCTTGCTGAGGGCGCGCTCATGTACGCCACCGAGTACGTGAAGCAGCGTGAGGCATTCGGAAAGACGATCGCCGACTTCCAAGGCATCCAGTGGGAGATCGCAAAGTGCGCGACAGACATCGAAGCTGCGCGCCTGCTCACCTACCGGGCAGCGTGGTTGGCGGACAAGGGATGCTTCACGAAGGAGTGGGTGCCGTTGTTGTCGATGGCGAAGTACCACGCGACCGAGCTAGCTGTGCGGGCGTCTTCTCTCGCCGTCCAGCTCCTGGGCGCGGCAGGGTACATGGAGGACCATCCGGCAGAGCAGTGGTACCGCGACGCCAAGCAGCTCACGATCGTGGAGGGGACGAGCCAGGTTCAGCTCGGGCTTATCGCGCGCGGCGTGATCGACCACGACCTGTGGTGGGACTGAGCATCCTTTGCGAGGCATGGATGCATAGCCTGCATAGCCCTCGATGTCACGGTTCGAGTCGGTGAAGGTGCCTGCATCGTCATGTGTGATTGCTTCGTGTGCCGATGAGTGACGAGGCCGGAGCCCAGGCGTTCGAGGCAATGGGCGGATGGCCCGGTGTCCTCGGGCGGATGCTGTCGGGTGGGGACCTCACGGCGGACGAGGCAGGATGCGCACTCGGCCAGGTGCTCTCGGGAGCGGCGACTGCCTCGCAGATAGCCGCCTTCGTGATGGCCCTTCGTATGAAGGGCGAGACGATCGACGAGATGGCGGGACTGGTCCGCGCGATGCTCGCGCATGCCGAGCCGTTGAGGATCCCGGGGGATGTGGTCGACACCTGCGGCACCGGAGGAGACCGCAGCGGATCAGTCAACGTGTCGACGATGGCTGCCTTCGTCGTGGCGGGCGCGGGTGCTCGGGTGTGCAAGCACGGAGGGCGCGCCGCGTCGTCAGCCGCGGGATCTGCCGATGTGCTCGAGGCGCTCGGGGTGGTGATCGACCTCGGCCCCGATGAGGTCGCGCGCTGCATAGCCGAAACGGGGATGGGGTTCTGCTTCGCTCCTCGGTATCACCCGGCGATGCGCTTTGCTGCTCCGGTGCGACGCGAGCTCGGTGTGGCAACCGTGTTCAACTTCCTCGGTCCCCTCGCCAACCCGGCGCGGGCGCGTCACCAGGTTGTAGGGGTGAGCGACCCTGCGATGGCCGAGAAGATGGTGGGCGTGCTCGTGACGAATGGGGTGTGCCGCGCGATGGTGGTTCACGGAGCCGACGGCCTCGACGAGCTATCCACGACGGCGCCCACCACGGTATTCGAAGTGAACTCCGAAGTAGACGCCGAGGTTCGGCGCTACACCGTGGACGCCGCGGATCTGGGACTGCAGCGCGCCACACTTGCAGACCTGCGCGGGGGAGACGCTGCAGCGAACGCCGAGGTGGTGAGGCGCGTCCTAGGTGGCGAGAGCGGGCCGTATCGTGACGTGGTGCTGCTGAACGCCGCTGCCGGACTAGTGGTCGCGAGCCTCGTCGACGGCTTGCCGGAGGGGGTGGAGATGGCGGGTGCTGTCATCGACGACGGGCGCGCCATCTCCGTGCTCGAAGGGCTGGTGCGGGTGTCGACGCAAGCCGCCGGCGCTTAGAGGGCTCAGGCGGGGCCGAGGTCCCAGATCGCCTCGAGGTCGTGCCGGCTGAACGCCTGGAACGCCACGAGCGTGGTGGTCGACTCGATGCCTTCGAGCGCGGCGATCCTTCTCGTTACCACGTCTGCCAGCTCATCGTGGTGCCGGACACGCACGATGGCGACGAGGTCGCACACACCGCCGGCCACCGAGAACACTTCGGTTATGCCCTCGGTTCCGGCGAGGGCATCGGCGAGTGGGGCGACGCGAGCCGGCTCGGCGTCTATGAGGACGAAGGCGTGGAGCATGACCCGAGCCTACGGGTCCGTGCCACGTGCGCGAAATCCTTGCCCGTAACACCCCCTGTTTAGCCTTGTGCCGAGACCACGGAGGGTGACAGATGAATATCAGCCGTACGATCTCGATCAGTTGCGACGACTGCGTGCTGCAGGCCACCGAGGCCTGCGAGGACTGTCTCGTCAGCTTCGTCGTGAGTCGCGAGCCCGAGGACGCGGTGGTGGTCGACGTATCCGAAGCGCGTGCGCTGCGCCTGCTGTCGGCAGCAGGGCTCGTACCGCAGCTACGCCACCCCGATGCCGGTCCGCAGTGGAGCGCTGTCTGAACGTGATTCCGTCCTGATCGGCAGGACCGGCGCAGAGGGCGTCACGTGCCAGCATGGGGCAGTGAACAAAGGCGGAGACGGATCGTGAGCCACCTTCTCGTGACCAACGACTTCCCCCCGAAGGTGGGCGGGATCCAGGCGTACCTGTGGGAGCTGTGGCGAAGACTCGATCCGGCCTCCTTCTGCGTGCTCACTACGTCCTCTCATCCTGACGCCCCCGCGTTCGACGCCGAGCAGCGTTCTCGGGGTCTTCGGATCGAGCGGGTGGGCTCTAGGGTGCTCCTGCCCACCCCGGCCACCGCTCGTCGCGTCCGCCAATTGGCGAACGAGACAGGTGCGTCGTTGGTCGTCTTGGATCCGGCGTTGCCGCTGGGTCTGGTGGGCCGCTCACTAGGTCTTTCGTACGCGGTGGTGGTACACGGTGCCGAGGTGACGGTTCCAGGTCGCCTCCCGCCGACGCGCAAGATGCTGGCGTCGGTGCTCGATCGTGCCTGTCTGGTGGTCTGCGCAGGCGGATATCCGGCATCGGAAGCGCGTAGGGCGGCTGGGTCGCGCATGGCGCCGGTCGTCGTGGTCCCCCCCGGGGTCGACACCGAGCGGTTCCGACCGCTCGGTCCGGCCGGGCGCGCAAAGGCGCGTACGTCGTTCGGGCTCCCCGAAGGCGGTCCTCTCGTGGTGAGTGTGAGCCGCCTCGTGCCACGAAAGGGGATGGACGTACTCGTGCGGGCCGCCGCGGCCATGAGACCGTCGTTCCCAGGTCTTACGGTGGCGATCGGTGGAGAGGGTCGCGACCATTCCCGCCTGGCGCGCCTTGTGCGTGCATCGGGATCGCCGGTGCGCCTTCTCGGCCGGGTTTCCGACGACATGCTCCCGGTCCTCGTCGCGGCCGCCGACGTCTTCGTTATGGCGTGCCGGTCACGCTGGGGCGGGCTCGAGCAAGAGGGTTTCGGGATCGTCTTCCTCGAAGCGGCAGCATGCGGGGTTCCCCAGGTGGCCGGGCGTAGTGGAGGGGCGCACGAGGCGGTCGTCCACGGGCTCACCGGCCTCGTTGTCGACGACCCGTCCGATCCTGCAGCGCTAGCCGCGGCACTTCGTCGTCTGCTGGGCGACGACGCCCTGCGCCTTCGCATGGGTGAGGCCTCCCGGCGCCGGGCCGAGGAATCCTTCAGGTACGACCTTCTCGCCCGTAGGCTGGGTGTCGCGTTGGCGGACGTGGGAGGCTGAGCGACCGGTCGCCGTGCGTGCCCGATGGAGCGGGATAGGCCAGCAGGGACACAGCAGCAGGACAAAGGAGCCTCGAGTGGCGGAACTTGCCACGCATCGGATGGTGGTGGCTGCGACCCCCGAGCAGTGCTTCGCCGTGGTGGGCGACATCGAGAGGTACACCGAGTGGGCTGCCGACATCAAGGCAGTCACGGTGGCTCGCCGTGACGCCAAGGCGCGTCCGGTCGAGGTCACCTTTCGCGCCGGCGCTTTCGGGCGCAGCACCAGCTACACGCTGGTCTATGACTACTCGGACGCACCGCGCACCATTGCCTGGAAACAGATGGCCGGTGACCTCACCTCGAAGCTCGACGGCGACTACCGGTTCCGTCCCGTCCCTGACGGGGGCACAGAGGTGACCTATACCCTCGAGGTGGAGCTGCGGGTACCGCTTCCCGGATTCATCAAGAGGCGCGCCCAGAGCCGCATCATGCACACGGCCCTCGAGGAGCTGAAGGCACGCGTCGAGTCGCTGCCGTCGCCGTCGATGTGAGCTCGGAGGCCGGGGACTTGCAACTCCCCGTGACTCTCGGGATCGACGTCGGCGGTACGAAGGTTCTCGGGCTCGCGGTCGACGCCTCTGGCGAGGTGCTCGATGACGTGCGGCTGCCCACCCCGGCGAGCGGTGGCGCGCCACAGTCCGACAGCGCGAGGGAGGAACTGCTAGAGGTGATGGCCACGGTCGTCACGCAACTGACGGCACGCGTCGGTCTGCCTCCCCACTCGCCGCCTCCGCGCGTGGGTGTGGGTGTCCCTGGGCTCGTGGACGACGCCGGGGTTCTTCGCCTCGCCCCGAACCTGCCGGTCGGAACCGGTCTTGACATAGCGAGCCTCCTCTCCGAGCGTCTCGGCGGTTCTCCGGTCGTGGTCGACAACGACGCCACCTGCGCCATGGTGGGGGAGTGGGCCTATGGGGCTGCCGCGGGTACCTCCGACGCGCTGATGATCACACTCGGAACCGGCATCGGAGGTGGCATCGTGACGGATGGCCGTGTGATGCGTGGCACCAACGGGTTCGCCGGCGAGGCAGGCCACATGGTGGTGAACCCCGCCGGGCCGACGTGCCCGTGCGGACGGCGGGGGTGCTGGGAACGGTACGCGTCGGGAAGCGGTCTCAGGCGCCTGGCGCGACAAGCTGCTCTCGCGGGGCGTCTGAGCGCGGCCGTGAGCTTGGCAGACGGCGATCCCGAGGCGGTGCGCCCCGAGCATGTCACGCAGGCGGCCTTGGCGGGTGACCACGACGCTCGAGCGGTCCTCGAAGAGTTTGGCTGGTGGCTGGCGCTGGGATTGGCCAACCTGGCCAAGATCGTCGATCCCGAGACGATCGTCGTCGGAGGTGGGCTGGCTGCAGCGGTGCGGCCGGTTCTCGATCCTGTTCGCCAAGCGTTCGACGAGATGATGGGGAGGTGTCGGCAACGGCCCAGGGTGAAGATCCTCCTGGCCACCCTCGGCGAGAGGGCAGGGGCGATCGGGGCCGCGATCGTTGCCCTGGGGGAGAACCGCTACCAGGCAGGTGCGCCTCGAACGCGGTGACACCCAAGAGTGCTCGAGCGATGCGGGTCGGGGTAACGCTGCCGACGTTTCGCGAGGATGCAGCTGCGCTCGAGGTCGCAAGGCGAGCAGAAGCACTGGGACTCGACGGAGTGTTCGTATTCGACCACCTCTGGCCGCCGGGAAGGCCCGATCTCCCCTCGCTGTCTGCCTTTCCCGTTCTCGGGGCGGTCGCGGCGGTCACAGAGCGAATCTGTCTCGGACCGCTCGTTGCCCGCGTCGGTCTCGTGCCTGACGAAGTGCTCGTCGCCGAGCTCAGGTCGCTCAGCCTCATGGCGCCGGGGCGGCTGATCGCGGGGTTGGGTACTGGCGACCAGAAGAGCGCGTCGGAGAACCTCTCTTACGGGATCTCAGCGAGCGGGCCCGAAGAGCGCCGCCAGGCGCTTCGCCTCTCGGCGCGCAGCCTCATCGATTTCGGAGTGCCCGTGTGGGTCGGGGGCGGCTCTGTCGCCATCACCGAGCTGGCGGTCGAGCTCGGGTCGGGGGCCTCGCTCAACCTCTGGGAGGCTCGACCCTCGGTGCTTGCCGCGGTGTCGGCACGTTGCGAGACCACGTGGGGCGGGCCCTTGGGCGGCGGGGTTGTTCAGGTCGCGCAGTCGCTGCACGAGCTGGCCGACGCCGGGGCCACGTGGGCAGTGTGTGCCTGGCCGCGTTCTCTCGAGGACCTGTCGGAGGCGGTGGAGGTTCTGCGCCGAGATCGAGACGGGTAACCTTGTTCGATGGAATTCCGTCGGATCAACGGCTTACCGCCATATGTCTTCGCCCAGATCGAAGCGTTGAAACTGGCAGCCCGTCGAACCGGACAGGACGTGATCGATCTCGGGTTCGGCAACCCTGATCTTCCCTCGCCCCAGGTGGCGGTGGAGAAACTTGCCGAGGCGGTACGTAACCCGCGCAACCACCGTTATTCGGCGAGCAAGGGCATTCCCAAGATACGACAGGCCGCCGCTTCGTTGTACCTGCGAAGGTTCGGGGTCGAGCTCGACCCCGACACCGAGGTCGTCACCACCATCGGGGCGAAAGAAGGGCTGTCGCACTTGATGCTCGTTCTGCTCGGCCCAGGGGACTGCGCGCTGGTCCCTTCACCTTCGTATCCGATCCACATCTATGCTCCTCTTTTTGCAGGCGCGGAGGTCTGCCAGGTGCGCCTAGAGCTGCCCGGGGCCGACGACGACACCTCGGCCTCCGAAGCGTTCTTCGGCAATCTGATCGAGGCATGGGAGTCCGCGTGGCCCAAACCGCGCGTGATCGTGCTGTCGTTCCCACACAATCCCACCACCGCATGCGTCGATCTGGCGTGGATGGAGCGCCTCGTGGACTTTGCCCGTGAGCACGAGATCATCCTGGTTCACGACTTCGCCTATGCCGACATCGCCTTCGACGGCTACGAGCCGCCGTCGGTCCTGCAAGTGCCCGGGGCCAAGGACGTGGCCGTCGAGCTGTATTCGCTGTCGAAGTCGTTCTCGATGCCTGGGTGGCGAATCGGCTTCATGGTCGGCAACTCCGAGATCGTCGGCGCGCTCACCAAGCTGAAGAGCTATTTGGACTACGGGTGCTTCCAACCGATCCAGATAGCGGCGATCGTGGCCATGAACGAGGCTTCGGAGTATCCCAAGGAGGTCAACGAGACCTACCGGGCGCGTCGAGACGCGCTCTGTGACGGACTGAACCGGATCGGTTGGCACTTGACGAAGCCGAAGGGGACCATGTTCGTGTGGGCTCCGGTCCCCGAGCCCTATCGCGAGATGAGGTCGCTCGAATTCTCGTCGTACCTGGTTTCGGCCGCCGAGGTGGCCACGTCACCCGGGGTGGGTTTCGGGCCAGGAGGTGACAGCCACGTACGCTTCGCCCTCATCGAGAACGAGCAGCGCATCGGGCAGGCTGTTCGTAACTTGCGCCACTCCCTGACCAAGTTGAAGTAGGAAGTCCAGCGGGTCAGCCCGCCGCACGCCTCGGACGGCGCTCAGCCGTGCCGGGGGAGAGGATCCCTTCTAGACAGAACGAGACTGTTGCCGCGGATGCCTTGGCGGCGCTCAGTCCTTGCTCGAGCACCAGCACCCGTGCCAGGTGATCGGTGGTTCCCAAGATTGCGTGAGCCAGCACCAGTGGTTCGTCGCGTCGGATCAGGCCGGCAGCGATCCCAGCCTTCACGTGCGGCAACGCGTCGGCGACCATCAGTTCCTCACCCTTGCGGATTTCGGGTGCAAAGCGTTCTTCGGTGCGGGCGAACTCCAAGAGGACGAACAAGTGGCGATTGGCGTCGAGCCATTCCACCGTCGCCCCTATACCAGCTTCGATCCGACGTACCGGATCTGGTTCGTCGGCTACGGCCTGACGTTGCGCGCGCCGAAGGTCTCGCTGCGCGTCCACCAGGATCTGACGGAACAGCTCTTCCTTGGACTCGAAGTACCAATAGAAGACGCCCTTTCCCACCCCGAGGCAATCGACGATATCGGAGATGGACGTCGAGTGATATCCGCTCGACGCGAACCGTCGCGCGGCAGAATCGATCAACTGCCGCCGGCGCCTCTCTCCTCGTTCGGTCAACCGCCGCGCCACGCGATGACGCTACAGGCCGATCAGCCTGAGGTGTTCTCGTCGCCGTGCTCGGTCCGCACGCGATGGCGAACCAGGTGTGTGATCGTGTTGCGATTAGGGGGCAGCGGCCCATCCGAGAGAACGCTCTACGGCCCGTTGCCAGCCCGCATGGGCCAAGTCGGCGGCGACCGTACTGGCCTTGGGCTGGTACTCGACGTCTGCAGTCCACAGCGCTGCAAGGTCCTCAAGCGAGCCCCACACGCCTTCGGCGAGCCCGGCCATGGTGGCGACTCCGAGGGCGGTGGTTTCGGTCGTCGTAGGGCGCATGACCGGAACCCGGATCTGGTCAGCCTGCAATTGCAAGAGCAGGCTCATCGCCGACGCGCCGCCGTCGACACGCAAGGTCGCGATCACCGCTCCCGAGCCGCGCATGGCATCTACGACGTCTCGGACCTGGTAGGCCATCGCCTCCACCACCGCACGTGCGAGCTGAGCTTTGCCCGTTCCGCGCGTGAGTCCGATGATGGTGCCCCTGGCGTAGGGATCCCACCAGGGGCTCCCCATTCCCGTGAATGCCGGGACGATGTAGACACCGTCGGTGTCGGGCACCTGTAGCGCCAATGGCTCGGTCTCGTCCGGGTCGACCATCATTCCGAGCCCGTCGCAGAGCCATTGAATGGCCGAACCCGTCGAGAACACTGCACCCTCGAGCACGTATGCCACTTCACATGACCCGTGGTGCTTACCGAGGTCCCAGGCGACGGTGGTAAGGAGCCCTTCCACCGGCGACGGACAAACATCTCCCACGTTCAACAGGACGAAAGTTCCCGTGCCGTAGGTCGCTTTGGCCATGCCGGGGTCGAAACAGGCCTGGCCGAACAACGCCGCCTGCTGGTCGCCGGCGACGCCACTCACCGGCACACCCGCCAGAGGAGAGCCGTTGCCCCCAAGGTCACCACCCACCACACCGAAGCGCCCGCAGGACGGCCGCAGTTCGGGTAGTGCCGTCGTTGGCACACCGAACAGCGCGCACAGATCCTCTGACCAAGTCAGCGCGTGAATGTCCAGTAGCAAGGTACGAGCCGCGTTCGACGGCTCGGTGGCCAGGACACCGCCATCGACACCGCCGGTGAGGTTCCAGACCACCCAGGAGTCGACCGTGCCCAGGACGAGGTCCGGGTTCGGGGTCAGGCCGCCTTGATGGAGAAGCCATTCCATCTTGGTTGCCGAGAAATAGGCATCCAGGATCAACCCGGTGCGTTCCCGCACTAGGGGCAGGTAGCCCTCATCGCGGAGCTGGTCACAGCGTTCAGCCGTGCGTCGGTCCTGCCACACGATCGCTCGGTGCAAAGGGAGCCCGCTCTTGCGGTCCCATGCCACCACGGTCTCTCGCTGGTTCGTCACGCCGATGGTCGCTATGGCGTTGCCTGCCGCCTGTTGGCGAAGCGTGACCGCCTTGAGCGTGTCGACGACCGCGTTCCAGATCTCGAGGGGGTCGTGCTCGACCCACGCCGGGCGCGGGAAACGTTGCGTGAACCTGCAATAGGCGAGGTCTACGACATCACCTGAGGAGTCCACGGCCAAGGCCCGGACTCCCGTCGTGCCAGCATCGACGGCAATCACGCAAGCCATGCGCGGACCATAGTCTCGCGGCGAACGCGGAGGAGAGAAGGTGTCAGCACGTGTGGAAACCTGCGAGTGCAAACCTTCGCGAACGGGAGTGGACCAGGGCCGATGGCGGCTCCTGTACATTGACACACTCGTAACTACAGTGGTGTAATGGGTACCTCATCTCGTGTGTGATAGGGGGGAAGACCACAACATCTTGTGGTCATGGCGCTGAGCGGCGACTCCTCCCAGCGGCTCGGGCCCCTAGGCTCGTAACAGGGAGAAGGTGGAACTGACCATGGCGATTGCACCACAGCGCACCGGCACCGGCATCGGCATCCGGCGACACTTCACCACGGAAGGGACCCACCCCTACGACGAGGTCGCCTGGCAACGGCGCGACGCCCGTATCACCGACTACCGGACCGGCAAGGTGGCCTTCGAGCAGCTCGAGGTGGAGGTGCCCGCCGGCTGGAGCCCGAACGCCACCAACATCCTCGCCCAGAAGTACTTTCGCGGCACTCCCGGGACCTCAGAGCGCGAGTCCTCGCTCAGACAAGTGGTCGATCGCGTGGTCGACACGATCACCGAATGGGGAGTGAAGGACGGCTACTTCGAGGATATGCCGGAAGCCGAAACGTTTCGCGACGAGCTGAAGCACGTCGTAGTGACTCAGAGAGCCGCTTTCAACTCTCCGGTCTGGTTCAACATCGGGGTGAACGGCGTGCGTCAGCAGTCCGCGGCGTGCTTCATCCTCTCCGTCGACGACTCGATCGACTCCATTCTGAACTGGTACCGAGAAGAGGGCATCATCTTCAAAGGGGGATCTGGCGCCGGCGTCAACCTGTCGCGTATCCGTGCATCCACTGAGAATCTGCAGGGTGGCGGGACCGCGTCCGGGCCTGTGTCGTTCATGCGGGGTGCAGACGCGTCAGCGGGAACGATCAAGAGCGGAGGGAAGACCCGTCGCGCGGCGAAGATGATCATTCTCGATGTTGACCACCCGGACATCGAAGACTTCATCTGGTGCAAGGCGTTCGAGGAGCGCAAGGCGCGTGTACTGCGCGACGCCGGATTCGACATGGACCTCGACGGGGCCGATTCCTTCTCGGTTCAGTACCAGAACGCGAACAACTCGGTGCGGGTGACCGACGAGTTCATGGAAGCTGTCCTAGATGACGCCGACTGGGCGCTGGTTGCCCGGACCGACGGATCGGAGATCCGCCGGGTGAAGGCGCGCGACCTGTTCCGCCAAATCGCTCATGCTGCTTGGGAGTGCGCCGACCCGGGAGTGCAGTTCGACACCACGATCAACCGCTGGCACACCGCCCCGAACGCTGGCCGCATCAACGCGAGTAATCCTTGCAGCGAGTACATGCATCTCGACGACTCAGCTTGCAATCTGGCCTCGATCAACTTGTTGACGTTTCTCGATGACGATGGAAGCTTCGACGTCGAGGGTTTCAAGGCGACGGTCGAGGTCGTGTTCAGTGCCCAGGAGATCCTTGTTGGCAACGCGGATTACCCGACCGAGAAGATCGCTGAGAATGCAAGGCGCTATCGCGAGCTCGGACTCGGCTACGCGAACCTCGGCGCGCTCCTCATGGCGCAGGGCCTTCCATATGACTCGGACGAGGGTCGAGCGTGGGCGGCTTCGATCACCGCACTCATGACCGGACATGCCTACGCTACCTCTGCCCGCACCGCTGCCCGCATGGGACCGTTCGCGGGGTTTCACGCCGACAGTGAGGCGATTTTGAGTGTGCTTCAGATGCACCGCGCAGAGGTCGCGAAGATCGACGAGGAACTTGTCCCCCCGGAATTGCTCTCAGCGGCCCGGGAGGCCTGGGACGAAGCCGTCGAGCTCAGCGAGGAATTCGGCGTGAGGAACTCACAAGCTTCAGTTGCGGCGCCCACCGGGACCATAGCTTTGTTGATGGACTGTGATACCACCGGGATAGAACCGGACTTGAGCCTCGTGAAGACGAAGAAGCTCGTCGGAGGCGGGACCATGTCGATAGTGAACCAGACCGTTCCGAGAGCACTCACGAAGCTTGGTTACAGCGCGGAGCAGGTCGCTGACATCGTCTCGTATGTCGACGAGCACAAATCGATCGTTGGTGCCCCTCACCTGGCGTCCTCTCATTTGCCTGTGTTCGCGTGTTCGATGGGTGACAACACGATCCACTACCTCGGACATGTGAGGATGATGGCCGCGGTTCAACCGTTCATCAGTGGTGCGATCTCGAAGACGATCAACACACCCGAGGACGTGACAGTCGAGGACATCGAGCAGATCAACCTGGATGCCTGGAAGATGGGTTTGAAGGCCGTTGCTGTCTACCGGGACAACTGCAAGGTGGGGCAGCCGCTGTCCACCGCCAGGAGAGACGGGAAGGCTGAGGTCGTGGGCGCCGGCGCGGACTTCGCCCCTCCAGGATCCGAAGCAGAGGCGCGCGACCGAGAGATCATGGCCAGGATCGCAGAGCTCGAGGCGGCCTTAGCTCACGAGCAACAACGCGAGCACGACACCGTGGTCGTCGGCGCGGTGCGCGAGCGCCTGCCACGCAGGCGCAAGTCCAGCACCTTCGCCTTTCGGGTGGCCGATTGCGAGGGGTACGTCACCGTGGGGGAGTACGACGACGGTCGGCCCGGTGAGGTGTTCATCAAGGTCTCCAAACAGGGATCGACGCTGGCCGGGATCATGGACGCTTTCTCGATCTCGATCAGCCTCGGCCTTCAGCATGGGGTGCCGCTCGCGACGTACGTCACCAAGTACAGCAACATGCGCTTCGAGCCTGCCGGAATCACCGACGATTCTGACTTGCGTATCGCCACCAGCCTGCTCGACTACATCTTCAGGCGCCTCGCGCTCGACTACCTGCCGTACGAGGAACGCGAGGGACTCGGCGTTCTGTCGACGTCGGAGCGGATGCAGCCGACCCTTCCCGGAGTCGAGGAGGCGGCCACGCTCGAGCAGGACCTGATCGAGGAGGCGGGTATCAGCTCTGTGCCACCCTCGGTGAGGACAGAACGCGCGGCACAGGCATCGGAGCCAGTGATCCTCCAGCGACCCGAACAGCGTGATGCACCGCTCTGCTACCAGTGCGGCATGGTCATGCAGCGCGCAGGGTCGTGTTACGTATGCATGAGCTGCGGTACTACGAGCGGTTGCTCGTAAGCCCGCGAAGAGGTGCTCTGACAGGAGCTGGGTGCGCTGCGGGGCCCTGTGCGTGCGGGCTACCGTCGGGCTCGGCGACATGGGAGGGTATGGCCTGGCACGATGACCCATGGATTCCGGGGCGAAAGAAATGCGCGAGGAGATTGAGCCGCAGCGTGAGGAGGGTTTTGATCTGGTGGCAGCGGAAGTGCGTGCCAACGCAGCAGACACGGGCACGTTCTTCAGGGTGCTGGCCTCCAAGCTCGCGGAAGCCCTGGGCGACCGGGTGAAGCTCGAGCGATCCGGCGGGTTGTTCAAACGGGACAGGCCGGTCACCGCCATCGAACTCGATCTGACTGATGCAGGCGCCGGCACGATCCTCTGCGCGCGCCGCCAAAGTGGTGGGGTGGTGGCATGCACGGTCGCCCGCAGGGTACGAGGGATCGTCCTGTCCACCAAGGAGGTATCGATGCGCGAATGGGTGGAGGAGCTCGTTTCCGCCCTGAGAGACGAGGCCAAGCGTTCCGAGCAGACCTGGAAGGCCCTTCACGGTCTGCTGTCGTAGCTCGGCGACCCGACCGACTCAACCGACTCAACCGACCCGACCGACTCAACCGACTCAACCGACTCAACCGACGAGGACCTAAGTGACCGACATCCCTCAGCAGCAACTGCCCGCCGATGCCTTGCGCAGGCTGCGCGAAACGGAGGAACCCGGTGGCGGTCGGCTGTTCACCTCGGATCTGACGGTGAACGAGTTCTTGCTCGTGGAGGAGGCAGGTTTCACGCCACTTGGTCTGGTGATGGGAAGCTCGATCTACCAGATCGGGCTCCAGACGCGCCGCTGGAGCAAGTCGACCGAGCTCGAGAAGCTGACGCAAGCCATGTACACCGCTAGAGAACTAGCGATGACTCGCATGGAAGAGGAGGCCGACGTGCTCTCTGCTGATGGCATCGTCGGTGTTCGTTTGGACGTCAACTACTACGAGTGGGGGAGATCCACTGCGGAGTTCATCGCGGTTGGCACCGCGGTGAAATCGAAGGACGGGACCTCGTGGCGCAATGCTGAAGGCAAGCCCTTCACCTCAGACCTCTCCGGTCAGGATTTCTGGACGCTCTTGCAGGCCGGGTTCGCTCCGCTCGGGTTGGTGCTAGGCACGTGCGTATACCACGTTGCCCATCGCACGTTGCTGAGCACCATGGCGAGTACCGGCAGGGCGACCGAACTCCCGAACTTCACTCAAGCCCTTTACGACGCACGTGAGCGGGCCATGGCACGCATGGAAGAGGAGGCTGCGCGTCTCCAAGCGCACGGTATCGTGGGCGTCCAGCTCGTCGAGAAGTCCCACATGTGGGGCACTCACACCATCGAGTTCCTCGCCATCGGAACCGGGGTGCGTTCGCTTCGCGACGACCACGTCATCCCGCCGCCCGTTCCCGTCATCACGATGGACGACTGATGGCAGGCCCAGGACCGGGTGCGGGTTCGGACTCGGGTTCGGGTGCGGACCCGAGAACAGGTGCGGGTTCGGACACAGGTGCTTTTCATGCCACCACCCGCGTCCGTCGCACGCCGACGAGCGACCTGTCCGTAGCCGAAGCGGCGGCTCTCAGGCGGGTCGGTCTCTCGCCGGTTGGCTTCGTAATGGGTTCTGCAGTCATGCAACTCGCCTCGATGATGACGGGCAACGTTTACGGAGGAATGGCAATACGCGGAGGTATCGGGTGGGGCGGCTTCCTGTCGTCCGCGCGTGCACGTGGTTCGTACGTCGAGTCCTACCCGTGCGCCCACTTCGGGTTGGTGACGAATGCAGAGCACTACGGGTTCAATGCCGAGAACACGGTGCTCGCCGCCTCGCTGTTCGAAGGCTACCGGCTGGCGTTGTCACGCCTGCAGGACGAGACGCTCGGCCTCGGCGCTCACGGGGTAGTAGGCGTCAAGCTTTCCTTCGAGCACATGGTCGGTGCAGCGGGCACCGCGACCTTCCTCGCTACAGGTACAGCGGTTCTCCATCCCGAATCCGCACCTCTGGCATCGCCGTTCCTCACCAATGCATCTGGCCAGAACTTCGAACGCTTGATCGGCCTCGGATATGTGGCGGCGGGCCTGGCGATGGGGGTGGGCGTGGTGTACGTGCAGCCGAACTGCCTTGCTCGGGGGGACCTGACTGCAGTGGGCCCGAATTCTCAGATCCCGGCAGCTGTCGGGATCGCTCGGGGACGGGCGCGTCAATGGCTGGCGAGCACCGCGCAGAGCATGGGCGAGGGTGTCGTCCACACCGAATGGAGCGACCGCCGCTTCATCCGCTACGGGGAGTCATGGAACCAGCTGGCGCTGGCAGTGGGAACAGCGGTGCGCCGTTACAAGACCGAGGTGGAGCCGCTCGTGCCGCGCGCGGTCGTACCTCTCCGACCATGACTCACGCCACGAGCCCCGGCACCTCCACGGGAGCTTCGAGGGTCCCCGATGTCGGTCTCGCCTTGGAGGCTCTGCGCGTGCCGTTTCACCCCGGCGCGCAGGTCGCCTTCCTGTCCGATCTCTCGGTCGGGGAGCTGATCCTGCTCGAGGAGATCGGATACAGGCCGGTCGAGATCGTCTCGGGTGCCGGCTCGGCCAGCTGGTGTCCGCAGTTCACCACGGCGGGGACCGAAGCGCAGATGTGGGGTCGGGCCATCGCATCGGCCATCGCCGAAGCTCGAGCCGGCATCCACTCTGAGGTGAGCCAACGGGGTGCCGACGGGGTGGTCGCGATGCGCCTGGAGCTCGAGCGTGAACCGGCGAACCAGCTCACGTGCACGATGCTCGGCACGGCGGTCCGTGACGAACGACGGAGCGGGCGCACGAGGCCGAGCGCGCGTGAGCCGTTCACCACGACGCTTTCGGCGCGCGACTTCCACATGCTCGCTCGGGCGGGATACAGCGCGGTGGGCATCGTCATCGGCGTGTCGGTGGTGGGATTCAGCGCGCGTAGCGCGTCCCAGTCGTTGGGACTGGCGCGTGACAACGTCGAGCTCGAGGGCCAGACCACGGCCCTCTACTCGGCGCGTGAGCAAGCAATGGGGATGATGGAGCAAGAAGCCGGATCGCTCGGAGCCGACGGTGTCGTGGCGGTGGAACTCGCCGAGCGGCCTGTCAACACGATGCTCACACACGCCGTCGAGCTGATGGCGATCGGGACGGCGGTGCGCCGCGGGCCCAAAGGACACAAGTCGCTCGATCCCCAGCTACAGCTGGCTATGGACGATCCCGCGCCCGAGGTGTTCACCAGCGGTTAGCGGGTCGTCACACCCGCCCGCGAGATACTCGAGCACCTCGCGGGCGGGCGCGTCGGAACGGGTGTGCTCAGTGGGGCGCGAGCGGCATCGTCGGGATGAGGGGCTTCTTGAACGTCTCGTTCACTACTCCGGCGAACGACGCGTACCAGGCTGAGGCCGCCGTCGCGAGACCGACCCACCCGCCGGTCTTGGTCCAGCCCGTGCTCGAGTGAAAGGCGCCGACGGTGAGCAGCGCGAACGTGATCGTCAAGAGCACGAAGACGACGACCACAGCTCCGCTAACGCGGAACGACGCCACCGTCATGTAGGCGGTGAAGATGGTCCAACCCATGAGGAACACGCCCACGGCCACCGGCGCGTCGGCAGGCTTTATTCCTGGAGCCACGAACTTGACGAAGACGTAGTAGGCGATCCAGAAGGCACCGAACGAGGAGAAGGCGACCGCGCCGAAGGTGTTCTTCCGGACGAACTCCCACATCCCTGCAAAGAGCTGGGCGGCACCTCCGTACACCAGAGCCAGCGCGAGCGCCGCGTCGGCTCCCGCGCCCCAGATGTTGGTGTTGGCGATGCTGAGCGCGAACGTCGTCATGGCGAAGGCTGCCAGCCCCAGTGGAGCCGGGTCCGCTACACGGTGGACCGCCGTGGCGATCCCGCCGCCAGCTGAGCCCTCTTGTATTCCTCCCGGATGCGTAGTCATGGTGTCTTACCCTTCCTGTCGTCTTCCATGGCTCCTACTTGTACTTCCACGCTACTTCTATGACTTTTCCCGGCCCCGGAGGGCCTGGGTTCTTTCCCGGCCCAAGCGGCCCGGCTTTCGGATAGCACGCTACGCCCGGCGACAAGTGAGGTGGGGGTTCTCACCTCGTGCCCGTGGTTAACGCCATGGTCCCAACTGCTGGCAGGAAAGACCCGCCAGATACTTCCATCTGGTGCTCCCGTTCGTCCATGCCGTCCATGTGGAGACAAGCCCGTAGTGCGGGCAAGCCGACGCCCTGCCCGTGGGCTTGTCGCGGTAGCTCCTCGGTCACTTGGACCGGGCGGGCACACCCAGGTCATAATGGGCCAAACCGAGAAGAGGAGAACGACGGATGATGGCAGAGAGTCCGAAAGAGGTGTCCGAGGCCCAGATCGCAGTTCACTGGAAGGAAGAGGACCTCTACTACCCTTCAGCGGCGTTCATCGGACAGGCGAACGCGTCCGATCCCAAGATCCGAGAGCGGTTCAGCGAGGAGAACTTCCCCGAGTGCTTCAAGGAGTACGCGGATCTCCTCGATTGGGACGAGTACTGGCACACGACGCTCGATACGAGCAACCCGCCGTTCTGGCGGTGGTTCGTGGGAGGCCGTCTCAACGCAAGCTACAACTGCATCGACCGCCACCTGGCGAAAAACCGGAACAAGGCAGCGATCATCTACGTGCCCGAGCCCGAGGAGGAGAAGACCGAGGCGATCACCTATCAGGAGCTTTACACGCGGGTGAACGAGTTCGCCGCGCTCCTGCAGGACTTCGCCGGGCTGAAGACCGGCGACCGCGTGACCTTCCACCTCCCCATGATCCCCGAGCTCCCCATCGCGATGCTCGCGTGCGCCCGGCTGGGCGTCGTGCACTCCGAGGTGTTCGGAGGGTTCTCGGGTGCCGCAGCTGGTGACCGGATCGCCGACTCCGGCAGCCGTATCCTCGTGACCGTCGACGGCTACTACCGCAGCGGCAAGATCCAGGAACACAAGTCCAAGGCCGACGAGGCGGTCGAGGCGGCCTTGAAGCTGGGTCAGGAGGTCGACAAGGTGCTGGTGTTCCGGCGCCACCCCGGCCAGTACGCGTCGAAAGCCCCGATGGTCGAAGGCCGGGACTTCTTCGTCGACGAGCTCCTGACCAAGTACCGCGGCAAAGTCGTAAAGCCAGTCTCGATGTCGTCCGAGGCTCCGCTGTTCCTCATGTACACGAGCGGTACCACGGGGCGTCCGAAGGGCTGCCAGCACTCCACCGGTGGGTATCTCTCATACGTCACCGGGACCTCGAAGTACTACCAGGACATCCACCCCGAGGACACCTATTGGTGCACGGCCGACATCGGGTGGATCACGGGCCACTCCTACATCGTCTACGGCCCCCTGTCGCTCGGTGCCACGAGCGTCCTGTACGAGGGCGTGCCCACCTACCCCGACGCCGGCCGTTGCTGGCGGATCGCAGAGCAACTGGGCGTGAACATCTTCCACACCGCTCCCACCATGATTCGCATGTTGCGCACGACAGGGCCCGACGAGCCGGCCAAGTACGACTACCACTTCAAGCACATGACCACGGTCGGGGAGCCGATCGAGCCCGAGGTGTGGCGCTTCTACCACGAGGTGATAGGCAAGGGCGAGGCCGTCATCGTCGACACGTGGTGGCAGACCGAGACGGGCGGCTTCCTCGGGGCCACGCTGCCCGCTCTGGACGCGATGAAGCCCGGCAGTTGCGGACCCGGAGTTCTCGGCATCTATCCAGTGATCTACGACGAGAACCTGAAGGAGCTACCCGCGGGAAGCGGCCAGGCAGGGAACATCTGCATCCGCAACCCGTGGCCTGGGATTCTCCAGACCATCTGGGGCCAGCCCGAGAGGTTCGTGGAGACCTACTACAGCAAGTACAACAAGGACAAGAACAGCAAAGACTGGCGCGACTGGCCGTATCTGGCAGGTGACGGGGCCGTCCAGACCGCGGAAGGCTACTTACGGATCCTCGGGCGCGTCGACGACGTCATCAACGTCGCGGGGCACCGTCTGGGGACCAAGGAGATCGAGTCGGCCGCCCTCACGGTCGACGAGGTCGCCGAATCCGCGGCAGTCCCGGTCGTGGACGACCTTCGCGGTCGCATCGTCGAGGTCTACGTATCCCTGAAGCCGGGCGTCACTCCCAGCGCGGAGGTCGAGAAGAAGGTCGTCGCGGCTATCATGCGCGAGATCGGCCCGATCGCGAAGCCGAAGAGCGTCTGGATCGTGAATGACATGCCCAAGACCCGGTCCGGGAAGATCATGCGCCGGGTCATAGCTGCCATCTCGAACTTCACCGACGTCGGTGACACCACGACGCTCTCAAACCCGGAGATCGTCGACGAGATCCGCGAACACGTCTACAGCGAGAAGGTCGCCCGTGGTGAGCAGCCGCGTGAGCTGTCTGAAGAGGAGGCCAGGGAGATCAAGGCGTACGGAAGCGAGTAGCTCGCGGCGCCGTTTATCTTGACTCCAGGTCCAGGTTGCTCGTCTTGCATCCGGGGCCAGTGGTTTGGTCACGCTCGAAACTGCGGTGACGACCCGTCTTTCACAGATGACGGGTCATCACCGGTAGGTGTCGGCTCGTCGCGTGCAGGTAACATGTAGCTGCCCGCAGGTGTCGGCTCGTCGCGTGCAGGTGACGGGTGGTCGCCCATGCAAGCAACCAGCCGGTCGACGAAAGCGACCTGTGCCGCCACCAGCTTCTGGCGGGCCACGTCCACCGTGACCCATGCCGCGGCGTCGATCTCGGGGAAGCGGCGGCTTCTACCCGAGCCAGGCGGCCACTGCATTTCGAAGGTGTTGCTGTGGATCTTCGACGCGTCGAGATCCCCACGCACGGCCCAGGCACGCACCCGTTTGCCTCCGCGCTGGGTGACCTCCCCGAGGTCGGTCCATGGTCCCTCGGGGGGCGGCACGCCGAGCTCCTCGGAGAACTCCCTCCTGGCGCAGGCGGCAGGAGGGAGGCCCGGCTTGTACTCCCCCTTGGGTATCGACCAGGCACCCTGATCCTTCTTCGCCCAGAACGGGCCACCCGGGTGGACGACGAGCAACTCGAGCATGCCCGGCGCTGCACCGGACATGCGGTAGACGAGCAGACCCGCGCTCGACTTGGACATACTCGGGTTCCTGGTCTTTCTCGCTGTTCTGGTCTTTCTCGTTGCTCTGATCTTCCTCGTTGCGAGACTCAGGAGGCTCGGTGCCCCGGTCCGCTTCTGGCCATGGTGGGGAGCACCGGGAGCGGGCCGGCATGTGGCCGGGCTGGTCCGGACTCCCCGGTGAGGAACGAGCCGTCGCGGTAAGCAACACGGTTCGTGCGCAGTGCCGGGACGCGCGTGCCGGGAAGGACTATTCCACGAAGGTTGAGTGGGTCGGCCGCGCTCAACCGGACGATCTCTCCGTTGCGCTCACTCCGGCGCACTCGCCGCAGCTCCTCCACGGCTTCGGGAAGCGCATACTGTTCACCGGCGAAGCCGGTGACGAAGCGACCACCGCGAACCAGGCCTCGGGCCTCGAGCCGCCGAAGAGCCCAGAGCAGCTCGCGCCAGGGCACGGCCAGGTTCTCGCGAGCCATGAGGTCCCACAACACCACGCCCCAGCGCGCCAGTAACTGCCCGGCCACCTGTTCTGCTAGTGCATCGGGGTCGTCGACCGTGTCGTGCGAGGCATGGGCTTGCCCGTCTTTCGCGGGTGCGCCGTGCCCGGATCCGACATGTGCAGATCCGACGTGTGTGGGCAGCAGCGCCCAGCGCCCCTCACCTCCTTGACGCAGGGCTGGTGCTCGCCGGCCACCGAGGTGCACGCGCTGCTCCCGGCTATGACGGCGCCGCGATGCCTGGCGGGCAGAGAACAGGGACCGAACCGCACCGAACCCGTCGGCGGTGACCAGTCCACGCGCGACCAGGTCCCAAAGGCCTTCTTCGACCTCGACCGGCAGGCGGCCTGTGACAGCGCGCAGCTCCGAGTGGAACATGGCTCCGTGGGCTCGCAGGGCATCGAGGACCTCGCGCGCCGCTCCATGTACGGGTTCCTCGGGGTTGGAGCCTCCTCGCGTCGCAATTAGCAGCCAGGGCAGGTCCTCGCGCAAGGCGAACGTGACGGGGGTGGCACGCGACGGTGTCGACGCTCCACGACGGGCTGGCGCGTCGTGGAGATCCGCAGGGCGCAGCGCCAGACGTCCCCACACGAGCTCTCCCGACAGGCATAGGTCTTCGAGCCACTGACGCTTGTACTGCTCCACTCGCGCCGAGAAGACGGATTCTTCCCAAGCCCCCGCGGCGAGCTCGAACGCTTGGAGTTGGTCGACCACGGCAAGCAGCCCGGCTCGGCCTTGCCGTTGGGTTCCCGACGCTACGTGCTGCCAGCGCAGCAGGAAGCGCATGAAGTCTTGAGCGCTGACCGGCTCGATATCGCGGCGTAGTCGGTGCTGGGTGTAGGTGTGGATTCGTGCCAGCAGGCGCCGCGAGCACCACTGTTCTGCTGCACTGCCTTCGCAGTCACTGGGGGTGTCTTTGCCGAGGGCAGGGTCGAATGTCCCGCGCATGGCGAATCCTTCGGCCTCGAGGCGTGTCAATCCCACCTTCACCCGGCTCGATGCCAGCGTGGTGCGCGTCGCAAGCGCCTCGAGCGTCACCGGACCCGTCGTCTCCAGATGGCCGCGAAGCGCCTGGGCCACCACGACGTCGGGATCGGGTGCCTCGTCTTGGGCGGGCGAGGTTGTGAATGCGATGGGGAGCTGGTGATCGGGAACGAACCTGGCGTCGGCGAACAGAGCTTCCACCCACGCCCGCCGTTCAGTGGCGCACCACAGCATGCCGTTTGCCTCAGGCCTGACGACGTTCATGGCGCGCCCCGAAGCAACGAGCTCGTCGAACCATTGCTCGTCCCCCTTGACAGGGCAACACACCACGAGGGACGACAACAGGTCGTGCAGCTCCTCGGGCCCTCGCAGGTCGGGGGCCGCTTCCCGGCGGACGCGCTCGATCGCTGCGGAGTCGAGCCGTCCCAGCTCCCTGGCCTCGACAGGCAAGCCCCGCCTCAACTGCACAGCCCGCGTGCGCCGCTCCTCCAACGGGGCGTCGTCCAGGAACGTATAAGGCTTGCCGTTCAGGATCTCGTGCGAGAACACCGAGGGCGCGGTCGATTCGACGAAGTGCGCGTGGATCTCACCTGATTCGATGCGTGCCACCACCTCGACGAGCGCGTCGACGTCCATCGCCTCGTGAAGGCAGTCGTCGAGGGTCTGGCGGACCAGCACGTGGTCGGGGATCTGGACGGGCCCGGCTGCTGTGTTCTCCTGGCACGCGGCGAGAGCGGGGAACACTGCAGCCATCAAGTCGTCGGACTCCATTCGTTGGATGGGAAGTGGGTTCTTCTTCCCACCACGAAAGCGCAGCACGGCGAGTGAGCGGTTCAGGTTCCAGCGCCACCGTGAGGTGAACATCGGCGAGGCCAGCACGGCCTGCTCGAGCGCCGTTGCAGCGCTCGTCGAGCGAAGGAGCCGGGGTGCGGACTCCAACGGGAAGCTGTGCTGCGGCCCGAGCGACAGCACGACGGCATCGTCGGTGGCCGCGGCCTGCAGCTCGAAGTCGAAGGTGGCACAGAACCTCTTTCGAAGCGCCAACCCGAACGCGCGGTTGACCCGCCCGCCGAAAGGCGCGTGCACCACGACCTGCATCCCTCCGGCCTCGTCGAAGAACCGCTCGAAGACGATGTCGTGCTGGGTGGGCATCACACCGAGCTCGCCCAGCGCGCAAGACAGGTACCCGACGAGCTGGTGTGCCGCGTCCAGGTCGAGCCCGCACATCGCTTGGGCGTGCGCCGTCGCGGCGTCGAAGGCCTTCGGCGCGGCCTCGCCAGTGCTGGCGGGCTCGGTGAAGGTGCCTGCGAGGATCGCGCCCACGCAATGGCGAAGCTCGGAGAGCTCCTCGGAGAGCTCCTCGCTACGGCTCGGCGCCTCGCCGATCCAGAAGGGGAGGGTGGGGCGTGCGCCACGCGCGTCGGTGACTCGCACCTCTCCCTGGGTCACCCTCCGTATCCGCCAGGAATGGGTGCCGAGGAGGAAGACGTCGCCGACCATCGACTCGATCGCGAAATCCTCGTTCACCGTCCCGACCGGCACATCGTCGGGGTCGGCGATCACCCGGTAGTCACCTACCTCGGCGATCGCGCCGCCGCTCGTGAGCGCGGCGAGCTGTGCACCCCGCCGTGGGCGCAGCACTCCGTGGACCCGGTCGCGGTGCAAGTACGACATGCGCGCGCCACGCCCGGTGGGGATCCCCTCGGTGACGAGCTCGACGACAGCGTCGAAGTCGTCGCGACGAAGCCTCGCGTAAGGCGCAGCCCTCCGCACCAGTTGGTAGAGAGCGTCCTCCTCCCACTCGCCGGCAGCCGCAACTTCTGCGACGACCTGCTGGGCAAGGATGTCCAAAGGCGCCACGGGCGGGCAGGTCGAGTCGAGATGTCCGGCGCGAACGGCGCTCATGAGCGCCGCGCACTCTGCGAGCTCGTCACGGGTCATGGGGAAGCAGATCCCCTCGGGGACCCCGTCTCGCGAATGGTTCGACCGACCGACGCGCTGGAGGAAGGAGGCTATCGATCGTGGCGATCCGACCTGGCACACGAGCTCCACCGGACCAACGTCGATCCCGAGCTCGAGCGATGCGGTGGCAACGAGCGCGCGCAAGTCCCCGGTGTGAAGACGCGATTCGGTTCGCCGGCGACGATCGGTCGACAGGCTCCCGTGGTGCGCAGCGACCTGCTCGGGGCCGAGCCGCTCACCGAGCATGTGGGCAAGGCGCTCGGACATCCGGCGGGTGTTGACGAAGACGAGCGTGGTGTGGTGGTGAGCCACGTGACGGGCGATGAGGTCGACGATCTCGCCAAGTTGCTCGGTAGAGGCCACCGCGCCGAGCTCCGTCTCGGGCAGCTCGATGCGCACCGAGAGCTCGCGGCGGTGTCCGCAGTCGATGATCTCCACGCGGCTTTCGTATTCGCCTGAAAGGTCTTCTCCACGCGTGCCGGTGAGAAGGCGTGCGGTCGCCTCGATCGGCCTCTGTGTCGCCGAAAGCGCGATGCGCTGGGGTCTTGCGTCCTGTTGGATCTGCTCGAGGCGCTCGAGGGTGAGCGCCAGGTGCGAGCCGCGCTTGTCACGTGCCAGGGCATGGATCTCGTCGACTATCACGGTCCTCACGTGGCCGAGGATCGCACGGGAGCGCCCGGCGGTGACCAGCAGGTAAAGGCTCTCGGGGGTGGTGACCAGGAGGGTCGGAGGCTCGCGCAACATCGCGCTTCTCGAACTGGCGGTGGTATCTCCGGTGCGCACCGCCACTGTGATGGGCGGCACCGCCAAGCCCAGCTCGCAAGCGACCTCTGCAATCTCTGCGAGCGGTCGCTCGAGGTTCTGGTGGACGTCGACAGCAAGGGCCTTCAGGGGTGAGACGTAGACCACTCGTGTCTGTCCGCGAAGATCTGTGCCCGAGTCGTGAGCACGGTAGGCGGCGTCGATCGCGACGAGGAAACCGGCCAGGGTCTTTCCTGAACCAGTCGGTGCGGCCACGAGTGTGTCGGTGCCGCCGCGGATCGCCGGCCAGCCCCTCGCCTGTGCCTCGGTTGGCCCCTGAGCGAAGCGCCTGGTGAACCAAGTGGCAACCGCAGGGTGAAATCCATCCAAAGGTCTCGTCGGGTCGGCTGCTTCCACTGCCTCATTCAACCGTGGGGTGCAGTGCGTCATTTCGGCGACCCTGCACAGGCCGCCGTCTGCCGGGTCCTTCCGGCTCGAGCAATGCCGATGGCGAGGTGGCGACACGAGCGGCAACAGGGCACCGGCGCCAGGCTAAGCCGGGGGTGTTACAGGTCCTGTGACCAGCGGGGCAACCGCGCTGAGACCGCGCGCATTCAACGGACGGGGCCGTCCTGGTAGGCGGGACGGCCGGCAGGCGGATGGGGGCGGTTCTGATATTAGCTCTGTAACAGAGCTAATATCAGAACATGCGAGCTGATGAGACCGAGCGGCACGCGATGGCCGACCAACTGTTGGCGGCCATGGCCTCTGTGCGCCGGACGTCGCGCCGTCGTGCTCGGCGACCGGCGGAACTGTTTTCGCTGACTTGGTCCGAGCTGGAGCTGGTTCGCCTAGTCCGGCGCCAGCCGGGGGTATCGGTCGCTGAGGCCGCCTCGGAGCTGAGGCTCGCGCCGAACACGGTGAGCACTCTTGTTCGCCAGCTGACCGACCTGGGGCTTCTCTCGCGCTGCGCCGACGCCTCTGACAGGCGCGTCGCGCGCCTGGATCTCTCTGCCGACATTCGTCGCAAGGTCGACACGTGGCGTGACCGCAGGTTGGAGGCGTTGACTTCGGCGATGGGCCAACTCTCGGTCCGAGAGAAGCGATGCCTCGAAGATGCAGCAAAGGTGCTCGGACGCCTTGCTGAGTATCTTGACGCGGAGGAACGGCCGATCAGCGGTGAGAATGTCAGTGGACACGAGTCTGCCAGTCGTCGGCTTGTGGGAACCAGCCGATGAGCGGTCAGACAGAGAGCTACAAGACGTTCGATGAGAGCTTGGTGTCGAATGCGAAGGTCCCGGCGGTGCTGTGCACGGGGTTGCGCCATCGCTTCGGCGACCACGTCGCCGTAGATGGCATCGACCTTTCCGTCGCGCAAGGTGACGTTTTCGGGCTTCTCGGTCCGAACGGTGCGGGCAAGACCACGACGATCCGTCTATTGAACACCCTGTTACCCGTGCAGGAGGGGACCGTGGAGGTGCTCGGCTACGACGTGCGCCGCTCACCAATGGCGGTTCGTCGGCTGCTCGGCTATGTGCCGCAGCAACTCTCGGTCGAGGCGGCGCTCACGGCGCGCGAGAACGTGACGTGGTTCGCGCGCTTGTTCGATGTGCCGCGTCACGAACGCAAGAGGCGTGTTGGCGAGGCCTTGGAGGTGATGGGGCTCGCCGATGTGGCCAACCGCCTGACCTCGACGTACTCAGGCGGGATGATCCGGCGTCTCGAACTGGCCCAGGCTCTAGTGAATCGCCCGCGCCTGCTCGTACTCGACGAACCGACGCTAGGTCTGGACCCGGTAGCCAGGGACGGGGTGTGGCAACGCGTGCAAGAGCTGCGCCATGCGACGGGCATGACAGTGCTCCTTACGACCCACTATATGGAGGAGGCAGAGGCGCTGTGCAACCGCGTGGCGCTGATGCACCTTGGGACGATCCGGGCCGAGGGAACTCCCGAGGAGTTGAAGTCTGCCCTCGGACCCGAAGCATCGCTCGAGGACGTCTTCCGCCACTTCACCGATGCCGTCTTGGGTGGCTCAGATGGGAAAGGAGGCTTGCGTGAGGTCCGCAGCACTCGCAGAACCGCGCGCCGCGTCGGTTGACGTCAAGGTCGCGAGCAGAGGTTTAGCATGGCGGCAGTTTCTCAACCGCGCTGCTACGTTCTGTCTGGTCGAGCTCCAGAAGCTTCGCCATGACCGCACAGAGCTCTTTACTCGCGCGGTGCAACCTGTGCTGTGGATGGTCATATTCGGTGAGACCTTCACGCGGATCCACGCCATCCCAACCGGGCACGTGCCCTACCTCGACTTCCTGGCTCCGGGGATCATCGCCCAGTCGGGGCTGTTCGTGGCCATCTTCTACGGCATCCAGATCATCTGGGAGCGCGACGCAGGAGTGCTCACGAAGTTACTGGTCACTCCCACCCCACGGTCGGCGCTGATCCTCGGCAAGTCCTTCGCCGCTGGCGTCAGGGCACTCGCCCAGGTGGTGGTGGTGCTGATGCTCTCCGCCTTACTCGGTGTGGCGCTCACGTCCAACCCGGCCGAGATCCTCGGGGCGTTCGTGATCGTGATGCTCGGCGCTGCGTTCTTCTCGTGTCTGTCGATGACGGTGGCAGGGCTGGTCCTGAAGCGTGACCGGCTCATGGGGATAGGACAAATGATCACGATGCCGCTCTTCTTCGCCTCTAACGCGCTCTACCCGGTGAGCATCATGCCCGGATGGCTGCGGGTGCTTAGCAGGGTGAACCCACTCAGCTACGAGGTCGACGCGCTGCGCGGCATGTTGATCGGAGCGCCGGCGCATCTCGGGGAGGACTTCCTCGTACTGGTCATCGCGGTGGTGGTCGGGGTAGCCACAGCGGCCTCACTCGTTCGCCGATTGGCGTGTTGAATCGGCTCCGATCATCTGGGCGTGACCTGCGCGCCGATGCGCAATGACGATGGGCAGCGAGGACTAGACGTAAGAAGAAGAAGACGACGACGACGACGACGACGGCGACAGGCTGAGAGATGCACCTCGAGGAAGAGGGGGATCAATGGCCACAACAGTGAGTGTGAACACCGTCGATGGTGAGATGGCACTCTACGACGCCGAGCCGGAGGGATCTGCACGGGCAGCCGTGATGGTGATCCAAGAAGCATTCGGGGTCAACCGTCACATCGAGGAAGTGACCCGACGGTTTGCCGCCGCGGGCTACCGGGCAGTGGCCCCCCACCTGTTCCACCGAACCGGTGACCCGGTTCTCGACTACGGCGACTTCGAGAAGGTGATGCCCCACATGCAGGCTCTTACCGAAGCCGGGCTGCTCGCCGACCTCGATGCCAGCTTGAGCCACCTGTCTGTGTCCGGCTTTGCTCCTTCACGTGTAGGCGTGGTGGGCTTCTGCATGGGAGGGACGGTGGCCTTTCTTGCTGCCGTTCACGACGCGCTCGGCGCAGCCGTCACCTTCTACGGAGGTGGGGTGACCGAGGGACGCTTCGGCATGCCCTCCTTGATCGAGATGGCCCCGAGGCTGAAGACCCCTTGGCTCGGCCTGTACGGGGACCTCGATCAGGGCATCCCCGCAAAGAGCGTGGAGTCGCTACGCCAGGCGATCACCAGAGCGTCGGTACCGACCGAGATCTTGCGATACGCGGAGGCGGCCCACGGCTTTCACTGCGATGCCCGGGATTCCTACCATGAAGCATCGGCCAGGGATGCATGGCGCCACACTCTCGAATGGTTCGAGACGTACCTGTTATGACCCCGTGAAACAACGCCAAGGTGGACCGATCTAGGGGTGCGGTCATCGTCACGCGGGCCAATTCTCGTGGCAAGACCGGCACAGCTGCGGCCGCCAGACGTCCCAGGGGATGTCCACATGCATGGGAGTCGACGAGCAGGAATTTCATCCACTCCTCACGCACCGATCACCTTCGTGCGACCGAACTGTAACCACCAGTTCACCTTGACGGGACTTCTCCACAAGCCTGTGGGAAGGTCGAGAGATGCCCGAGGATGCGTCCGAAGGGGCGTTACTGTAGAGAGATGGCCAACAAATCACGACCGGCCGGCGAGGCTAAGAAGCCCGGCCGGACGCTCAAAGAGAAACGGCAGGCCAAGCACGCCAAACAGGCCGCCCAGAAGCAGGCACGAAAGTCCTGGGAGACCAAGTGAGGGTGGCGCCTCGTTCGTAGAGCGCAGCATCGGCCCCAAGGCTCGAGACCTGGTGTTGGGAGCGAGGTCAGAAGGCAGCTGCCGAGAACCGCGTACTGGGTCCGAGCCAAGCTGACCCACTACCGAGAACCGCCATCTGTCAAGATGTCGTGATGCTCGATCACATCTCTATCCAGTGCGCCAACGTCACTGCCAGCGCCGCGTTCTACGACGCCGTCCTCGCCCCGCTCGGGGGAGCGAGAGTGATGGACTTCGGACAGACCGTTGGCTTCGGCGTCGGTGGGAAGCCCGAATTCTGGATCGGCCCAAGGACGACCGGTGAGGGGTTTCGTGAGTGCCACATCGCGTTCAGTGCGCCCGACCGCGCGGCCGTACGGGCGTTCTTCGATGCGGCAGTGTCGCACGGTGCCGACGTGTTGCACGAACCCCGGGTCTGGCCGGAGTACCACTCCAGCTACTACGGCGTGTTCATCCGTGATCCTGACGGCAACAACGTCGAGGCCGTCTGCCACACTCCCGAGTAGCAGCTGTCTCGTGGTCGATCGAGCCGAATGAGCAGAAAGAAGGCGGAGCGAACGGGACGTAGTCGGTCCTCGTGAGGCAGGAGGGCTCGGCGACTGCTGGGCCGTCACGTGAGCGCAGGTATCGTCGCGTCGTGGACCTGCAGATACGGACGATCGACGCGTCGGAGATCGGCGACTGGGTCGCGTGCATGGGAGTGGGATTCCTGCGCCCCAGGAGCGAGGAGTTCGCCGAGTACCTGCTGGGCGAGATCGACCTCGACCGAACCTGGGGCGCCTTCGACTCCGGGCAGGTCGTGGGGACCCTCCGGTCCTTTGGGACACGGCTCACGGTTCCCGGACCTGCCGAGCAGAATGCGTCGGCGCTTACCAACGTTACGGTGGCCCCGACGCACCGCCGGCAGGGGCTGATGACCGACATGATCATCGCGGACCTGGACTCGAGTGCCGAACGAGGGGAATCTTTCGGGATCCTCATTGCGTCGGAGTACCCGATCTACGGTCGCTTCGGTTTCGGCGCAGCGATCGAGTCGGCGACCTACACGGTCGACGCGCGCGCCGCCCAGTTCCGCCTGCCCGAAACGGGAAGGATCGAGCTGACAGATCACAGCACGATACGCAAGGAAGCGCCGGCACTCTACGACTGCTTCCGCTCCGGGCAGCCGGGGTCGATCGAGCGAAGTAATCGTCTCTGGAACCGGATCCTCCACGAAGAGGAGGTGCCCGGAGCTGAGCCGCCAAAGGGGTACTGCGCTCTCTACCGATCGGATTCGGGCGATCTCGAGGGCTACTTGCTCTACCGGGCCGAACCCAAGTGGGACGGCATGGGACGCGCTCAGGGGACTCTGACTGTCGACGAGCTGGTCTCTGTGACACCAGCCGCGTACCGTCGGCTCTGGCAGTTCTGTTGCGGTGTCGACCTCGTCACCACCGTGCAGGCGGCCGACCGACCGGTAGTGGAGCCTCTTGGATGGCTGCTCTACGACGGGCGCGCGGTCTGCCAGAGCGCTCGCTTCGACTTCGTATGGGTTCGAATCCTCGACGTGTGTGCCGCGCTTTCCGCCCGGCACTACCTCGTAGAGGGCAGGGTGGTGATGGAGGTGAAGGACGAGCTCGGGTTCGCCACAGGCCGTTACGTGCTCGAGGGCGGCCCGGACGGTGCCAGTTGCACGCGTACGTCCGAGTCTGCGGAGCTGTCACTTCCCGTCGACGCGGTGGGGTCGGTGTTCCTGGGTGGAATGCCGCTGCGCTGCCTTGCCGAGGCCGGACGGGTGGACGAGCACCGCCACAGCGCTCTCGACAGAGCAGATCTCATGTTTCGGTCCGCAATCATCCCCTGGTGCTCGACATGGTTCTGAACACCAGGATCGAGGTGTGGCGCTCGGGGTGTAGCGCTCAGGGTATAGCGCTCAGGGTGTAGCGCTCAGGGTATAGCGCTCAGGGTGTAGCGCTCAGGGTGCGGAGAGAAGACCGGGGGCGTCGGCGACCAGCTGATTCGCGGCACGATCGTCGGGGGCGAGCTCGGCTTCCCGCTCGAGCGATACCTGACGGCGGTAGTCCTCGACCTCCCGTCCACGCTGATCGTCGTTCCAACCCAGAAGCGGTGCCATGATCTTGGCCACGGCCTCAGCCGTCTCGGTGCCGCGGTGGGCCGTCTCCATGCCGATCCGGGTTCGGCGCATCAGCACGTCTTCAATGTGTCGGGCTCCTTCGTACGAGACCGCGTAGGCGGCCTCAGCGGCTAGGTACTCATCGGCACCCGGGAGTGCCTCGGCGAGGGATCGGTCCGACTCCATGAGGGCGAAGACTTCACCGACGAGCCCGCCGTAGCGGTGGAGCAGATGCTCCACCTGCGCGACGGAAAGCCCGTGCTGCCCTGCTAGCTGCTCACGTTGGTTCCACCGGGTGAGGTAGCCCTCCGAGCCGAGGAGCTGGACCTGATCTGTGCACGACACAGGTGTTTCGTGCTCGTCAACTCCCACAGCGGCATCGACTGCGTCCTTGGCAATGAGGCGATAGGTGGTGTACTTGCCCCCCGAGACCACGACCAGGCCCGGAGCCGGGCGCCCGATGGCATGTTCGCGGGACAACTTCGTCGTCGCGGTGGTGCGCACCTTCTTCGGGCGGAGCCGGTGAGCGCCGGCCTCTCCCGGCCCGCGGACGACGCCGACGCCGGCGATCAGGGGACGCAGGCCGGCGAACACGGCCTCCACGTCATCGGGAGTCAAGGGTGTCTCGAGTACGCGGTTGACGTGGTTCAGTAGGTACGAGACGTCACCCGCTGTCGTTACAGGTCGTCCCTTGCCGTACTCCCAATCGGTGTCCGTCGTGCCGATGAGCCAGTGCTTCCCCCAGGGAAGCACGAACAGCACGCTCTTCTCGGTGAGGACGACGATGGCCACCGAGGATGGGATCTTGGACCTCGGGACGACCAGATGGGTCCCTTTGGAGGGACGGACGTGAAGGGCCCGGCCGTGTCCGGCGAGGGCTTCGGTGTCCTCGGTCCAGGCTCCCGTGGCGAGGATCGTGGTTCGGGCACGTACGTTGTGATCGATGCCAGTCTCGAGGTCTCGGACCACCGCACCGCAGGTGGCATCACCATCGCGGAGGAAACCCACTGCCTGGGCTCGGTTGACGCCTATCGCGCCGAAGCTCACCGCCGTCCGCACGACCTCGACTACGAACCTCGCGTCGTCGACCTGGGCGTCGTAGTACTCGATGGCTCCGACCAGTGATTCGCTGCGCAACCCCGGTGCGAGAGCCAGCGCTCGTCTCCGCGAGAGCTGTCGGTGGTGTGGGACACCTCGGGAGGTCCCCGTCGACCAACCCAGCACGTCGTACAGGGCGATGCCCGCGCCTACGTAGATGCGTTCCCAGACCCGGTGACGAAGCGGGTAGAGGAACGGGGTCGTGCGGACGAGATGCGGGGCCACTTGGTGCAGCAGGAGATTCCGTTCGCGCAGAGCCTGTTGCACCAAGGTGAAGTCCAACATCTGGAGGTATCGCAACCCCCCGTGGAGCAACTTGCTCGACTTGCTGGAGGTTCCAGAAGCCCAATCCTGGGCTTCGACTACCCCCACTGAGAGCCCCCTGGTCACCGCGTCCAGGGCTACTCCGGCACCGACGACGCCACCCCCCACCACGAGCACGTCGAGATTCTCCGACGCCAGGCGTCGGAGGTCCGCCTCGCGCCGTTGGGGGTCGAGTGCCGAGGGAATCATCAGGAGGTGTGCCGGCCGTGCTGCCGATGGTCATCGCTTCGACCGGCTGCTGCTCCGCCTGGTGTGGTCACCACGGGACTCCGTGCACGGCGGTGTTGGCGACGAGAATCGAGGGGATGAGAAGGGTGAGGACCGCTACCCCCGTGTAGATCCTGCCTGTCTTCCAGAAGAGGTAGCTCGCCACTGTGCCGATGATGATGAACACGGGGACGAACTGGAACCCCACGATGGTGAGCAACGGCTGGCTGGAGGTCATGATCTGGCCTGTGGCGAACGCCATGCCGTACTCGACGCCGAGGAGGCCGACGTAGCCGATGGTCAGCAGGACGGTTACAGCCAGCATGAACGTTCCTAGCCGCTTCATCCGTGGGCGTAGCTGGCCGAAGACGACGACTGACAGAACGATGAAGTACAACAGGAACGGCCAGAGGTAGTCCAGGACGATCTTCATATGTACATAGTCGACTGGCTTGATGTTGAACACCCAGAACCGGACATCGGAGTTCCACGCCCATTCGAAGAAGAACACGGCGATGTAGGCGGCGACCACGGTGGCCAAGCCGAGCACGACGGAGCGCCAGATGAGGTTCCCGTCGACCGTGCCGTTCGGTTCGGCGATGCCGTAGGAGTGCAGCGTCCCACGCCGGTCCCGTCGGGTCGTGAAGTGCCAGAGGAGGAACAGCAGGCTCGCGATGACAGCTCCGCCCACCGCCCACGCGGCCACTCCGGTTGTGACGTTCTCGGGCGCGTAGGCTCCTGCTGGGATCCTGTTGGTTCTCCAGTCCTGGAGCCAGTAGAAGGTGACCGGGCCCACCGCGACGAGGATCGCGGCACCGATCCACCAGGGGACGCCACGCATGGAGCGGTTCTCGGGACGTCGACGGACGACGGTGGCGAAGTAGGGGGTTTGCAACAGCTCACCGGCGACGCCGAAGAACAACAAGCCGACGCCCAACAAGCCGAGCAGGGTGCCGATCTCGTCCCAGTACCAGATCTGGTGACCGGCCGGCATCGGTTGCACACCGGCCAAGGTCAGCTGCATCCACTGCACAGCGTGCTTTACCGCGCTCGGGTCGATGGTGATCCCGGGATGGATGGTGCCCTGGACGATCAGCTCACGTCCGGTGCCAGCGGCGATGGACCCGTAGATCTTGCCCTTGACGATCGGTCGAGAGGTCCCGAAGAACACCTGCATCCGTTTGGAGGTGGGGAAGTCGCTCCCATCGGGCACGGCCCACATGAGCTGGGAGAATTCCGAGTACTGCGCCTCGTCGACCAGGACGTTGTGCGGGAACTGAGGCGTTCCCGGGAAGGGTTCGTCTACCGGGGTGGACACCGAGGAGCTCTCCAGGACGATGGAGCGGTACAGCGTGGGGTTCGAAGCGGCCGCTATCACCGACGACCATCCCCCCAGGGAGTGCCCGATAAGCCCGACGTCGCCGTGTCGCACGATGGGGAGGGTGTTGATGAGTGCGAGGGGTGAATTCCCGCCGGGATCGGTGCCATAGGGCCCGAGGAACGGTGGTTCCGAGTCGCCATGGGCGGTCAGGTTGGCGTCCAGCACGACACACCCGCGCCGGGCCATCTCGATCGCGAAGCCGTCCATCGTGTCGACGGAGTTGATGTACCCGTGGAGGGTGACGACCCCGCACGCGGGTGTCTTCACCGTGGCGTTGGAGGGGATGTACAGCAGTCCGGTCTGCATCGGGCCTGACTCGGACATGAAGCGCACCGGCTCGATACGGATCCGACCCCCGGCGGTCTGGGCCGTGTTGGCGATGATGCCACCGGCCAAGAGGACGACGACGCCTAGGACGAGCACCCTACGCGAACCCGTGAGATGCAGCCTGACCACCCACGAAGAGAAGTTGCCGGAGGAGGGTGAAGCGGTGTGTGCCCCTCGAGCGGTCTCCTCGGGAACAGAGATTGCTTGCTCTGTGGAGTCCTGTGCGTCGTTCATGTGCGCCCCCACATCTCTGAGAACCGCCTGAAGTTGTCGGCCCCCGTCATGAAGTCGTCGGCCAATATGTGAACGCTAAACCTTCGAAGCCCCCAAGAGGTGGTTCGTTGGACGCGAAGTTCCGCCGGTGTGCTCCTGGGACCGCGTGAGGCCGAATCGGCAGCGCCTGACGATCCATTTCTTCGGCGGTAAGCGGAGACTCACGTCAGCCGGTACACCTTCGAGCCGGTTCACTGCGATCTCCAGAGGCTCGCCGGCACCGCCGGTCGATCAACTTCCTTGGCACATGTGGACGGCGTCCCACGGCACTAGTCGCACTCCTCGTCCTCGATCGTGGCGATCTCGGCGAGACGGGGGATGTGGCGGCCTCCCTCGAAGCTCGTCGAAAGGAACACGTCGACGACGACGAGGGCAAGCTCGGGGGAGAGGATCCGAGCTCCGAGAGATAGCACATTGGCGTCGTTGTGCTGGCGGGCGAGGCGCGCGGTGGTCTCGTCGTGACACAGAGCCGCGCGCACGCCATGGACCTTGTTCGCCGAGATGGCCTCGCCCTGTCCGCTGCCGCCCAAGACGATCGCGAAATCAGCCGTCCCCTTGATCACGGCGCGAGCGGCTGTCGCGCAGTAACGCGGATAATCCACCGGGTCCTCGGAGTCGGTGCCCAGGTCGTCGACCTGGTGTCCGGCGGAACGCAGGTGCGTGGCAACCGTCTGCTTCAGGCGGAACCCGGCATGGTCGGAGCCAAGGGCGATTCGCATCGCCTCAGCCAAGCCTGTGTTTCGTGAGATCGCAAGGCGGCGCTGGACGTCTGACGTCGTTCTCGTCCCCGAGGTTTCATGGCTGCTCGTCGGGAAGCGCCGGCCACTGCAACGTCTCGGTGCCTTGCGCTCCGGCCATCGACTCGTCGAACATGACCGGCTGGCCGTTGCCGGCACGCTTGGACTGGTACATGGCGGCGTCGGCCTGTGCGACCAAGGTCTCGGCGCTTATGT